>FWPU01007378.1_pt1 | contig 20320 bp, 13 predicted proteins | sample 2228361 | NCBI WGS metagenome assembly FWPU01 (sample SAMEA103939777, study PRJEB20133) | metagenome
TGGCGGAACGATTTTGGCAAAGGCGGCCGGCCTTCCATCGGGCCGAAGCAAATGCACATGGAGCCGCTTGCGGTGCGGGTCGTCGGGCCAAACGACCATGGCGCGGAGGTTCCTCTGGCCTGCCAAAGCCCCTGCATATTCCAGCCACGCGGCAAGCGGAAAGGCATCCGCAGGCGGAGGGAGGGCGGCGGTGGTTGCGGCCGCCAAGCTGTCCAATCTCAAACGTATGGCGACACCGATCGCCCCACGGAACGCCGCACGCCGCAGGGTACGAGGTTGGTATCGGCTCAGGGCAGCAAGCCGCAACGAGGGGGATCCTTGTGGCAATGCCAGCACCGGCCGGCCGCGGTACCACCACAGCGAATATCCCGTCTGGCCGGGGCCGGCCCGCACACCGGGCGGTTCGGCGTCCGAAGCTTGCTCGCCGGTCGCCTCCCAATGCCCCCCGCCGAGATGCGCCGGTTCGTGGGCTTGCCCTTTCGGCGAGAGACGGCGTTCCCGGCGGGCCAGCCATCCCACACCCAGGCATTGGGCCAGGAACACCGCGGCGACAACGCCGGCGACCACCGCGATCTTGCCGGTTGCCGCGGCAGCGACGACGGCCAAGGCGGTGCCTGCCAAACGCATTACCCCGTGCAGGTAGTAAACCTCCCAGGCGCCAGCCACCCGTAACTGCGCTACGCCGATCTGCTTGCACACCGCAAGGACCGATTGGACGATGGCCAGCGGCAACAAGAGCGAATACGCCGCGTAGCCGGGCAGAAGCGTCTGGACGACGATGCCCCGCAGGGCAAAACCGACCGTCGCCGCCGCAGCCGTCGCAACAAGCCCGAACCGCCAGGAATCCCAGGCCGTGGGGATTCGCTGCCGGCGCACCAGGGCCGAGGCGTAATGGATATCGATCCACTGCACCAGCACGGCCACCACCCCAGCCAGTGACCCTACGGCGGCATAAGCGCCGTAGGCGGTGTTGCCGATCCATGTGCGCACGGCCAGGGCCAGCACGACTCCGTCGGCGGCTGTGACGGCGTGGTGCACCAGCAAGGGCCGGGCCAGGGCTCCAATCTGCCGCTGGAAAAAAGGATCGGTCCGCATGGCCACGTCGGCCCGTCGGCACCAAATCAGCCAGGCCGCCGCGAGCATGGCCAGCGCATCGCCCAGGCACAAGGCGGCCAGGGCCCCCGGGACGCTCAAGCCTGCGGACAGATGGTGGTACGCGGCCGCTGCGCCGGCCAGCACCCAGCGGCAGGCCAAAAAGGCTGCCGAGACGCCCGCCAAGCGGCGGCGAGCGCAGTATCGCCGCAGAAACTCGGCGGTGGGGAAGGTCAGCGCCAACACGGCCGCCGAAAGCAACGTGGCCGGCCACGCGCGCAGTTCGGGCACCGTGAGGACCACCCCGGCCGGGGCCACCACCGCCAGCAAGCCCAGCAGGTACACCAGTCGCCGCAGGCAAGCACCGGCTACTGCCGACGGGTCCTCGGCCGGAATCGAACTTAACGCCGTGCTCGCCCATGCGCTGGCCACGGCTACGCCGAATTGCAACACCACCCACACCGCGGCGAAGGTCCCGAACGCCGCGGGGCCCAGCCAGCGGGCCACCGCCCACAGCACCAGAAAGCTGCCCGCGCTGGACAACCCCTGTTCGAAGACACACAAGGCCGGGTGGAAAAAACGCCTGGCGTTCATGGCGCGGCCGTCATCCGGACGTCTGCCTGGCCACCAAACCCCGCTCCCATTCCCGTGCCCCTCGAACCGTCGTTGGGTCTCTTGGCTCGGATGGCCGTTCCTCCTCGCGGTGCCCTGCGCGGTCGGCTGGCGACCTCGGCACCACGACCGCTTGCCCCGCCGGTATTGGCCCGGGCGCGGCTTTGGCCCGGCGGCTGAGTTCGGCCTGCTCGACAGTGATCTGCCATTCCATCCAATAACCCACCAGTGCGGTCAGAATGGTCTTCAGGGGATGCCGCACCAGGCCCCTGGCAAGGACGATCAGGCGGTATCGCAAGGCCGTGGCCCGCAGCGCGTCGATCCGCTCGTGCTGAAGATCGCCAAGAATCCGTGTAGCCAGGCCGGGCCCGAAAATACCTGCCAGGCGAGCACGCACCTCGTGGCCATACTGCCGGGCCTCGGCCACCATTTGCGGCACGTGCCGGTCCGGCACCAGGCCGCCATGCAGATAGCTTTGGCAGAAGGTGAACACGCAGTGGTCGGCCGGCGCGGGAATCCAGATCCCCTCGCGAAAAGGGACTGCGTTGGCCCAGACCCGCTGCGGCGACATCCAGTCCACGCCCCGCCAGTGGAACCGGCTAATAAGGTCGATCTGCAACGGCCCTCTGTCCGGGCCTTCCAGCACATGGGCCTGGGCGTGGTAGTACCGGGGCCCAGGCATGCGGCAGAGGCCCAGGCGCTGGGCGATGCAATCCAGGATCCGGCACCACTGGGCTTCCGTGCCAGGGAGGACCAACAGGTCCAGGTCGCGGCCGCGGTTGGCCTGCGGCAGCCATTCGTAGTTCTTCAGCACCACCAGCTTGTCCGAGCAGCGGGCCGTTTCTGCAACCAAGGCCCGCACAATCGGCTCCAGCATGGCTCCGTTCATTGGCCCAGCACCTTGCGATAGATGGCCTCCAGCAGCCGGCCCGTCCGCTGCCAGTTGTACTTCTCTGCAACCAAGCGGCGGCAGCCTTGAACCAGGGTGGGGTAATCGGCGTTGGCCAGGCGGTGCATGGCTGCAATCACGGCCGCGTCGCTGTCTGCGGCGACTTCGCCGGCGCGAAAACGGGTTACGTCGTCGGCCAGGTTCGTCCCGGGGGTGACCAACAGGGGCAGGCCCCAGGCCGCCGCTTCCAGGCAGGCCAGCGGTATGCCTTCCCAGCGGCTGAGATGGGCAAAGTAGTGCATCCGTGCCAGGTGCCGGTCCTTGGCGGCTGCGAACAAAGCGCCGGGCAGTTCAAGCTGGCCGGCGGCAATGGCCTGAGCGTAGCGCCGCCGGAGGGCGGGCAAGTCGGGCCCATCACCTACGACAATCAACCGATGATCCTCCGCCGGACGCTGCTGGCGGAAGGCCAAAAAGCAGCGGACCAGCCGGTTCACGCCTTTTTGGGCATCGAACACCCGGCCGCAGTAACCCCAATAGGTTGCCCCACCAGCCTCGCGGCTGCCCTGCACGCGCACCGGAAAGGGGGCTGCCGGCGGCGCCCCATTGGGCACCACATATTGCGGCACGCGGCTGGCGGCCCGGCCCACCCAGGGGGCCAGCTCGTTTTCGTGGACCAAGAGAAGCCCGCGGCTTCTCTGCACGAATCGCTTTTCTACCGCATGAAAATAGATCCACTTGCGCAGCAAGTGCCGGTGCACACAGGCGGGAGAATAGATGCCCTGCGGCATGACCAGATACGCTTGGCGCAGCCGGCGGGCCAAAACCGAAAGCACCGGCAGGAACCCGCCGTAGAGGTGAAACACGGTCCCCGGCCGATCGCATTCGGCCAGCCGGCCAGCCAAAGCCGGGTCCAGCCGCCCCGCAACGCCGTGGTAATGCTGGAAGAAGCGGATCGGATACTCGGGCCGGGGGAGGTTCGTGTGCGGGTTGCGGGCGATGGCCCAGACCTCGATCTCCCAGCCGGCTTGCCACAAGGTGCGCGCCGCGGCATCGACGACCCGGTTCACGCCGTTCAGGGTACTATGGGGATTCGCCTTGCCGACTACCACGTGGATCGCCTTCATGGCCCTTTGCCCGAAAACCGCATGTCGGCCCGCGGGTAGGCCTTGCCACAGTCCCCTTTGTCGCAGGCGCGGCAATGGCGGTCCTGCATTGCGAGTGCGACCACGCAGGTCAGGGGAGTAACCGCGTTGAGGAATTCGCTTTCGAAGACAGCCCGTACTGCCAGTGCCACAAGGGACGCCACCAGCACACGCGCAAGCGCGGATTTGCGTGGGGCGGCTAGGCCCTGATACAGTTCCCGTGCCATGAAAGCAAAAACCACCGTGGCGCCTAGAATGCCGTTCTCCAGTACGGTTACCAGATAACCGCTGTGCGCGCTCCATCCAGCGTCCAAAGCTTCGGAAGCATGGGTCCGGGGACCTCGGCCCCACAGCGGCCTTTCCCAACAGGCGTGCCAGGCCATGGCCCAGCGCTCCCAGCGGCCCGTGGCGCCCGACCCGTAACCCCGTGCCTCGTCGTGCCAAAGCGTGACTCTTTCGCATGCTTCCCAGGCCCTGTCGCGGACGCTCGGTGACACCGCCATCGCCAGTCCGATGGCCGTCACCAATGCTGCAACGACACCTGTCCGCTTCAGCGAAGGGAGGTACCAGACGACGAGGATAGCGCCCCAGAGGCTGGCGAGCGAGGTCCGGGACTCGAGCTGGACGATTGCCAGCGTCATGGCGCCGAGGATCGCCCATCGCAGCGCCGCAGGCCGAATGGCCATTGCCAACATTCCGGACAATGCGGCCTCCCGGCCCAGACCCGCCGCATTGAACGCGCAGAACTCCGCCGCCAGCGTCCGCAAGGTTTCCGCGGGGAACGCGACCAGGGTTCCCAGCACCGATGCGGCCAGGCTCAGCGATGCCCATCCAAGTCCTCGGCGAATCTCTTCCTCGGTACATACACGCAGGCTGAGGCGCGCGGTCAATAAGACCGCCAGCAACGAGAGGACAAAGGCCAGCGATTTCACCGGCGCGTCGCCAAGCATCGACGAAACGAATTGAGTCCCCACAACGGCAACCATCAGCGGGTGGCCCAGCATCCGGTATGCCTCTTCGGGCAGCACCTTCCGGGGCGCCCCCGCAAAAACCATTACCGAAAAAACGACCAAATGGGGAAGCAGCTTGATGGCGTCGGACGCCCATCCCGTGGAATCCAGCGACACGAACAATCCTGACGTGGCCGTCCGGGTTAAGAAACAACCCACCGGCCAGGCGGCGATCACCAATGCAGCCCATAGCCGCGGCCTTGGCGCACGGCACCGCGGAGTCGCCCATCCCTTTCGCACGGCAAGTGGCGCACCGCGAGTGCCCACACCCGTGACCGTCTTTCTTGTCAACAGGGCATCGCTCAACATGCGGTCACCCGGAGCCCTTCGTGGTTGATCGAAAAATCGAAGAACCGGGCCTGGGGGTTTGGCGGGTTGGCTTCCAGGATCGCCCGCACGCGATGGGCCGCCGCCGGCGAACGGCAGATCAAAAGCAGAAAGCCGCCCCCTCCGGCCCCCAGGAGTTTTGCCCCGAAGATGTGGGGCGCCACGCGATCCAGGATCGCCTCGATGGCCGGGGTGCTTGAATCGGGATCCAGCCGCTTGTTGAGGCGCCAAGCGGCCTGGACGACTTTGCCCAGGGCCTCGAGGTCGCGGCGGGCCAGGGCCGCGGCACCCCAGGCCGGCAACGATTTCAACTGCGCCAGGACCCGCAGCGCAGCCGGATCGCGATCCAGATACCGTCCCACCACTTGTCCCAGGATATTGCGGGCCACACGCGTCAAGCCCGTGTAGTACAACAGGGTCTGCCCGCCGTTGGTCGCCGGATCGAGGATTTCGCCGGGCAGGAACTCGACGATCGCCTGCTGCGTCCTCCCTGGCTGCGTGGTGATGAGCTTGACCCCATCGGCGATGCCGCCAATCTGATCTTGCCAGCCCCCGCCGGTACCCAAAAGCTGCTCCAGGCACAGCACGCGGTCGAGTAAGGCTTGCGGCTCCGGAAAGCGGCCCATCACGCGGTCCAGCGCTGCCAGCAGCACCGCGCCCATGATGCTCGAGGTGCCCAGCCCGCTCCCCTTGGGGACGGCGGCCAGGGTGGTCAGCTCGATCCCGCCCCCAAACCGCGCCAGGGTGCGGCGCAAATCGGTTCCGGCCGCTGCCTCGCGGCTCGGAGGAACCACGCCGGCCAGCACCAGCGCCGCCTTGGCCAGCGAGAACTCGCTGGTCACATCGCCGTACTCGTAAAGCTCCTCGAACTGCCGGATCTCCTGGCGGGCACCACGGTCGATGGAGGTGATCCGCACCACCGGCTCGTCAATCACCCGGGCAAACGCCTGGATGGGTGGCTGGCCGTTCAAATCCACGGCCACATTCAGCACGCAACCCCCGTGCTCCAGGCAATAGGGCGGGGTATCGGTCCAACCGCCGCACAGATCGAGCCGGGCCGGGGCCCGGCACCAGACGATCTCGTCGCGGCGGAGGACGCTGGCCGGCCCGGCTGGCCAGGCGGCACCGGAGCGAACGATGGCAGCGGCCAAGGTAGCCATGGCCTGCCGGCGAGCCGCCACACACCATTGGCCAACCGGAAGCCGCGGATCCAGGCCCTCGCGGCCCAGCCACTGCCAAACCTGCCGGTTCAAGACGCTGTCCAGCCCAGCCCATCGCTCCTGAAGCGGCGTCGCCGCGTCGGCGTGGGGCATAACGGCCAGGGCATCGGCCAAAGTGTGCCACAGCCGCGGCAGGCCCAGGCGCGGGAGGCCATCGCGATCGCCCGCCGGTTGCTCGGCCTGCGCCATCTCGCAGGCCGCGCCAAGCAAAGCGGCCAGGCACTCGGCGGGCCGATCGGCCATCGCCAGCACATGCCCCAACTCCCCGGCCGAAAGCAGGCTCTGGGGGCCTAGGGCTTCGGCGGGCTTGCTGGCCAGCCGCTCCGCCGCGATCCTTGCCCGCCGGGCGTGGAGTGCTGCGGGGTCGGCCATTTCGCTCGCTTGCTCGTGGCTGAATCGCAGCGCTTGCCGAAACGCCTCGCGCTGGGCGTCGGTCGCCTCACGAGGATCGAACACCCAAAGCCACCGCGTCCAGGCGGCCGGGTGATCCTCGGCCAGCACCACCCGCGCATTCCACAAAGTCCGCTGGTCGGGGGGAAGCGATTGCGGCCAGATATCTTCCGGCTGCAAGTCCAGAATCCGAAGCCACTGCTCCAGCGGCCGATGGCACCACGTCGCCGCGCCGCCCGTGGCTTTGAAGTCATCCCAGGCCCCCCACAGGCAGACGAGAAACCTTGGGTTGCCGGCCGCGTCCCGCCCTTTTGCCACATCGACGCAAGCCCCGGCGGGCAGGCGCAGGGGATGGGTAGCATCGGCTCCGACGAGGATGTTGTCGCCGTCCAGACGCAGCGGGGCATGGATGCGGCAGGCCTCGATCCATGCCGGCCCGCCGGAAACGCCCCCCTGGCCCGCCAACACATTGCCCGCATCGAGCCAAGCCCCGGGATGGGCCGACAAGCCACGCCGCCGGGCCAGACGCAGTCCGCTGGCCAACAAATCGGCCGAGGTCCCAAAGTGCAAAAAGCCCTCCGGCGCCAGGGGGTGGACGCGGCAGGGTGTGCCGGCCAAGGCGTCGAACCACTCGGCCAGCCACGGCTCCGGCCAGGCAGAACCGGCTTGCCACGCGGCCTGGGCGTGCGACTGGCGGGTGGCCTGGCAACCCAGTGCGCAGGCGATCTCCCGGTACCAGTCCAGGCCCAGGCGGAGCACACCATGCCCCAGCGCGTTCTGGAAGCCCAGCCGCCCCGCCTCCCCAGCGCGAACCCCCGCTGCCCTAAGCAGGCGCACAGCCGTGGCGGCGTCCACGTTTACAAGCCCCACGTCTAACAGCGCCTCGTTCCGCGAGTTGAGACACCCCCACGCCGCCTGGTCCGCCACCGAGGGCTTTTGCAAGAAGCGGATCACAGTGCCATCAGCCGCGGCCCAATAGACGCCGTGCCTGGCGGCCTGCTCGGCTGGGCACCAGCACCCAAACCCCGTGATCCCCTCCTCGCTTAGTCACACCCGGTGCGGCTCGAGATCGACCAAGACGTCGCCCGAGGCGATCAGCGTATGCCCCATGCCGGGTCTCGGCGGGGACAAGGCCAGGTAGGCCGCCAGTTGCTGGTCCAGCAAAGTATCGAACAGGCTCCGCGCGCCGGGCAGCGGGATAAAGCATTTGCCGCAGGTCCGGTAGGCCGGCAGGCGCTGCGATGGTCCGCCAGCGTGGAGGATAAGGATTCGCCGCTGGGCAAGCACCGCGTGCCATGCCTGGGGATCGGACCTGTCGGCTGCCGGCAGTTCCCGCTCGAGCACCTGCATCCAGCACCAAAGGGTGCTGCCGCCGCTTCCCAACCGGCTGCCGGACGGGTCACCGATCGCCAGCACATGGCTCGTATCGGGCAAGAGCCCCATCTGCTGGCGCAGGGACAATTGCTGCTGGAAGAATCGGGCTTGCGGGGCATCGCCGGCTGTAACAAGCACGTAGTCCCAGTCCGGCGCAAGCAGGTCCCAGGTGGCCAGGCGCGAAAAGGCCTTGGGCTGTGCTGCGGGCCAAGGCCCACGCGAGCGGAATGTCGGCCTTGGGCCGGCAAGATCGGAAACTATTGGGGAGTCGGCCATGGCGAACCTCTTTCCGCGGTAAGCGGCGCGCGGAGGCGGTGGAGCACGTTTTTTTCCAAAAGCGCCCGGGCGCCCTGGTCATGCGGCCGGCGCAAGGCGCACCAGCGCAAATGTTCTTCCGCCCCCTGGAAATCGCCCGACTGGTGAAGCCGCTGGCCCAACGCCAGTCGCGCCTCGTAGCAGCCGGGGTCCGCAGAAACCGCTTGGCGCAGGCACCGCAAGGCATCTTCGGGCTGGCCGGCCTCGTCCCACGCTTGGGCGGCGGCTAGCCAGGCCAGGCCGGCCCGCCCCGTGCATTGCCTCCAAGCGGTCCGCTCCAGAAGCTCGGCCCAGCGATAAGCGGCCAGGCAAAGGTCCTCCGTTCGCCCAAGGGTCCGATACCGCTGGACCAGTCGCTCCAGCGCCGGCGCGTCCGGCTCGAACAGCTCGAGGAATACCGGCCCAGGCAACTGGTCGGCCAAGCGGTCGATCACCCAGCGCTGGGCCGCCGGACCCGCATGGAAGGCGGTCTTCCAGATCTCCGCAGCTTCGGCGAAGCGCCCCCGCTCGGCAGCTTGCTGGCCCAAGGCCAACAGCACCGTGGCATCGTGCGGCCGGATGCGTGCGGCTTGGGCCAGGTACGTTTCGGGAGCCGGCCCGCCAGGGCTTTCCAGAAAGCACAGGTCGGCTAGCGCCAGGTAGGCATCGGCCCGCAGGGGGCAAAGCTGCACAGCCCGCCGCGCGTGCCGCCAGGCCCGCTCCAGGATTTCCAAGCGGTCCCCCAGCGCGCGGACCAGCCAGGCCCGCGTTTCCTCGCGCGAGGCCAGTCGCGAGGCCAGCGCCGCCTGGCACACGTCATGCACGCCCAGGCCGCGAAAACCAGGTTGCTCGCCCGTGTCGAACCATTCCAAGAGCACCGTAGCCAGACGGGCATGCCCGCTCGCCCAATCGGGCTCCCAGGCAACCGCGTTTTCCAGTTCGGCTGCGATCTGCGCAAGGATTTTTCGGCGTGCGGCTCCGGAGGACGCATCGGCAGTCCGCCGCAGCGCGATCGTGCGGAACCAGCACGCCTCGGCCGCCGCCGCCCGAAAGCGGTCCGCCGCGGCAAGCGCCCCGCCGGCCGCAAGCGCAAGGGCCAGGGCCAGCCAACCCGCCCGCGGCATGACCAAGGCGCGGGCCCGGCCACACGGGCGAGCCCATTGCCCCAGGCGCAATGCGCATGCCACGAGCATCGCCACGGCCACCATGCAGCCGGGCACATACCACACGAAATCGACCGCCGCGTGGACCAGATTGGCAACCAGTCCTGCGACCACCGCGGCGACCGCAACGAGCATCCGATCGGAGGCGGCATGGCGGGCCGCCGCCACGCAGCGGACCGCGACAATCCCAATCGCCGCAAGCAACAGCCCCAACCCCACAAGCCCTGCCTCCGAAAGCACCTGGCAATAGCCGTTTTCGGCGTGCGTATACTCCACTCCCCGATTCAGCAGATCGACGTCCAGATACATCGGGCAGACGACCGCATGGCTGCCCACGCCCGTGCCTAGCCACGGGGCCTCGGCCCAGGCCGCAAGATTGGCTCGCCACAGTCGCCGCCGGCCGGCATGCTGGTCCAGCGTTTCCAGCGACTGGAAGGTATCCAATCGCCGGGCCAGGGCCTCGCTCTTCCAGCCGGCCAGACACGCCAGAAGCAGCATTGCGCCTGCCGTGGCAAATATTCCCACGCGGGACCGCAGTGGGGCATGGCGCAAGAGGACCGCCGGGCCCGCCGCGCCAGCCGCCGCCATGGCTAGCATGCCGCCGCGCGACAGGGGGGCAAGGCCCACCACAATGGCCAGCACCAGTCCCGCCAGCCAAGCCGCCGCACCCAGCAGCCGAAAGGGTTCGCCTCCGCCCCAAGCGACCGTCTTGCCCGACGCGGGACGGGTCCCGGCCCGAATCGGGCCGACGTTTCCCGCTGCCCACAAAGCGCAGGCTCCGAGCGGTCCCAACCCCAGCGCCACAAAATGCGCAAAGTGGTTGCGGTTGCTAAATGTCCCCTGGATCCCCCGCGATGGCGACGCAAACGGATGGGCGAACACCCCCAAAAACTTGTCGCTGCCGGCAAGATACTGCGCCACGGCGGCCAGGCTGGCCACGAGCACGGCCCAGGCCACTACCCGCAGCATCCGCTCCACGTCCCCGGGCGTTGCCATGCGTTGGGTCGCGGCGAGCATGAAGACCGCCAGCGCCGCCACCATCACCAGCGCCTGGCGCGTGGACCCCGGATCAAGCGACAATCGCCGCCAGGGGCCCGCACCGGCTTCGGGCGATGGCGACCCCTCTTCAAGAAAGGCCACCCGAGCGGCCACTCCTGAGAGGCGATGCGCCACCGCCGCCGGCAGCTCGGCAAGCTGCAAGCACGGAACAGCCACGGCGCAGGCCAGCACGATTTCCGCCCCGCTCCACTGCCAGGCCGCCTTTCCTTGTGCCGCCTGGCGCAAGCACCACGCCACTCCGGCGCTAAACGCCAGGACCACCAGCACAAGCTGTCCCGCCGCAATCCGCCCACCCACACACGCGGGAACCAGTAGCACCGCGCCGGCCAAACACCCATCCACCGTGCCGCAAAGCAGGCCGATGATTCCCTGGCCCCGTGGTTCCACAGGCCGGGGACCGATCAAAGGGGAACCCGATCGTCCCACGCTCATTTACGCCGCCTTTGCCGATGTCGATACCCCAGCCGGGTGCGGTCGCACCCAAGAGGTTTCGTGGGTGTCTTCTTCCGCACCCGCATGGTGCGGGTATCCGTATGGGTATCCGTATCCGTACCCATAAGCCTCGTCCTCGTCTGCGGTGAGATGGTTGAGCACCACGCCCAAAATGGGCACATCGAAGGCCGTAAAGGCCGACACCGTGCGCAACACCATGCGCCGCCGGTTCTTGGCGGGCTGGATCGCCAGCACCACCCCGTCTGCGGCCCGGCCGAGGATCACCGCATCGCTGACCACCATGGGCGGGCTGTCGATGATGACCTGGTCGTAGCGGGTTTCGGCCCAGGCCAGTAGTTCGGCCAGGCGCGGCCGTTCCACCAGCTCCTGAGCCTGGATCACTCGCGGACCTGCCGGCAGCACGTCCAACAGAGGCGCGAGATTGGCATATACGCACGCCTCGGCCGTCACGGCGGTCGGCTGATGGTCGGCCAACACGTTCGACAGCCCAGGCCGCTTGCGCAGCCCCAAAAGCGCCGAAAGCCCCGGGTGCCGCAGGTCCGCATCGATCAACAGCGTCCGTTTGCCCGACTGGGCGTAAACGGCCGCCAGATTGACCGCGATGGTCGTCTTTCCGTCGCCCGGTTCCGGGCTGGACACCACGACCCGTTCGGCCCCCCCGGCCAGCAGCCCCAGCGCAGTCCGCAGCGTGCGGAATGGTTCGGCGTGAGGCGCCTCGGGCCGGTGCACCACATGGATCGACTCCGCACCGCAACCCGATTCCACCGGCTCCAGCCGGCCCACCACCGCCAGCACCGGCACACGCAGACGCTCCTGGAGTTCCTCCGGCGTTCGAAAACGGTCATCCAGCAGTTCCTGGACATACACCACGCCCAGCCCGCCGGCCACTCCCAGTACCAGGACAAGCAACCCGACGGCACTTGCCCGGGGCCACGTGGGCCGGTCGGGCACCTCCGGCCGGCGAAGCACCGCCGTGCGAATCACGCCGCTTTCACGCCCCAGGTCGATGTCCTTGATCCGCTGCAGCACTACGTCGTAAAAACCTCGGAGACGGTTGAGGTCCAGTTGGAGGATTTCCAGTTCGGCCATGGCCTGGTCCAGGCGAATCGCCGATTCCTTTTCCTGCTCGTAGCTTGCCAGTACCGCCTGTTCCTGCGCCAGGGCCTGCTCGACCTGTTGCGAAGCCATCTGCTGCAGCAAGGCGGCCAGTTCATCTCGGTCGAGTTGTTCCACCCGCGCGCGGAGCGCCGCCTGCCGCGACGACAAGTATTCCTCGGCAGCCCGGATCCGCTGTTGCGTTTCGCGGGGACGGGGATGTGCCGGGCCATAGGTTTCCAGTTCCACAGCCAGCCGGGCGCGGCTCTCGACCAGTTGTTCGACCACCCGCGAGACGGCCAGGGCGTCATACTGGCTAATCCCCAGGCGCTGTAGCAGCAGCTCGCGCCCCGCGCTATCCATCATGGCCAGGGCGTGCGGCTGGAGGTCGTCGCCCCGGCGGATGGCCCCTTCCAGCGTGGCCTGCCGCGCCTGGGCTTCAATCCGCTTTTCGTGCGCGGCGATCAGAGCCTGGTTGAGGCTCATCGCCCGCTTGACCGCAACGTTGACCCCTTCCTGGCCGTCGCGGAGCACCACCTCGCCGGCCCGGCGACGCAGTTCGAGCAACTCGGCTTCCCGCTTTTGAAGCTGGCGCTCCAGCGACGACTTCTCCCGCGTCAGGATATCCAACAGCTCCTGCGACGTGCTGCGGTGCAGCGAATCCATAAAGGCCAGATAGGCACCGATGACCGCCTCGAGCACGGCCGCCGCGGACTGCGGATTCTGCGACACATACGCCAGCTCCAGCACATTCGTCCCGCGCACATTGCGGACCGAAAGCTGCCGCGCCAGCCGGCCGGGCCACTCCCGCTGCGGCAGCCCGGCCAGTTCGCTTCGGCCCTCCGCCGGTAGCCCCTCGATCGCCTTTTCCAGCACCGCCGCGCTGGAAAGCATGTTGCGATAGGTGGCCATCAGGTCCCTGGCCGCCCGCTCCCCCGACAGCCGTGTGCTCCACGTGTCCTCGCCCGATTGCAACACCAGCAGTGACGCCTCGGACTGGTACCACCGCGGGGCCAAAGCGTAATACAACGCCCCCAGCACCAGCGATAGGCCTAAAGCACCCAGGACCACCGTCTTCCGCCGGCGCACCGCCCGCGCAAACTGCACCGCCGCCTGGATCGGATGCGCTTCCTGCGGCGAGAGAACCTCGGTGCGATCGCCGCCGCCCGCCTCGGACATCCGTCTCGGCCTCCTTCAAAACAGCGGCAAAGTGGCCCCCACGCCAAAGCGAATCACTTCCAACGTGTCCAATAACACCGTGGCCGGCGTCCGCTCGATCGAAACCACGTCCCCAGGGGCCAACACCAGGTTTTCCTCGGGATTCTTCTTGGCCGATTGCAAGCTGGCATGGATCGTTACCGTGCCCCGCCCGTCAAGCGCGCGGCGGAGCACGATGATCCTGTCGGCCAGCTTGGAAGAAGGCCCGCCCGCAAGGGCAATCGCCCCCAGCAGCCGCAGTTCATGCCGAACCGGATAAGCAAACTCGCCCGGCTTGTGCACCAGGCCCATCACATACACAGGATCCGGCTCCAACCGCTCCACGCGCACCACACTCCCATCGGGCAGATACGGATTGCCCTCCGGCCTGGCGGCCTGCTCGGCCAAGTCCACGCACAAGCGCACGGTGCCGGCCGACACACCCTCGGCAAACCCGGCCGGCTCCACAGCCCCTGGAGCCCGCCCTGGTCCCATCGGCTCGCCTGGCACAAAAACCTCGATACGCGTCCCCGCATCTTCCGAAAGTCCTCCGGCCGCTACCAACGCCTCCAGCAGCCGGCTGGAACCTCGCGGCAATTCATGCACGCCGGGATTGGCCACCGCCCCCACAACCGTCACCCGGTTGCGCCATGGCTCTCGAATCGATACCCGCACGACGGGATGCAGATACAACTGCCGATCGACGCTCGCCGCGGCGATGCGTGCCTCCGCCGCCGCCGGATCCAATCCTGCCAGCGGCACCGGACCGATCTGCGGCAGCATCGCAAGCCCATCCTCGCCCACACGCACCGAAAAGCTCACGGCGTCGCTTGGCTGGAGGCTGCCTGTCACGGAGACCTCCAGTACGTCCCCCGGCGCAATCTGAGTCCCCGGCGACGCAGACTGAGCAAGCTGCGCAAGATACACCTTCTGCCCGCTGGAAAGACCAGTGGCGCGAAGGTCTGGAGGCAGGCTTGCCGCCGTGAAATGCCTCGCCCCGCAACACCCCGCCAGACAAAGCCCCATGGCCAGCGCCACCGCTTCCCGCAGCACGCCCCCCGGCCAGCCGACTAAAGAACCCATTCGGGTGGCGGCACCTAAGCTCCCGGCGTACTTGAACTTGCGCCCGACCTTGCCCATCCGCGCTGCGATTGCCACTGCGAAAAGCCATGAAAACGCAAACGCCCCAATCCCGGGGAGCGGCTTTTACTCTGGCACGACGACATTGTCCAGACGAATTGCCGTCCCCAGGCCCGCGTCGGGAGACGCAAGGCCTCTGGGAACACGCGATGTGGATGGTCCTCGGATTCACCCTCTTTTTCTGGGGGGCCGCCGGGGTGCTGTGGGCGCGAACGGCACTAATGCCGTAGGGCTTTCGCCGTGGCGCGCCCCGCGGCCTGTGGAAGGGCGTGGTCAGCCCGAAATGCCTCCCTGTCCCCAGCACGCCCAGGGGCCAGCGACAAGTGCCCGCGAAGCACCCCGCGCCTCGGTTGTTCTTCAGGTGCGATCGGACCCATTCGACCGGTCGCGATCACGGACTGCCCAAAGAACCAGGGCATAGCTGTAATAGGCATCCCATCGAGTGCCGCGTTCAGGGCGCAACGCGCGGCGTCGCGGAAGGGGGGGCAGCGTTCCCGGCCAGGCGGACTCGGCGCGACCGCTTCGAAGCTTCGGTCGCCGAAACCACTTCAGGGGATTGAGAAATCGTTTCGATCGCCATAAGCAGTCGCCGAAGAAGCCGTAGTCGGCAATGGGAAGTTGACGGGCAATCTCTTCCAGTTCGTTCCGCGTAAACGGATACTCCTCCCCGACAGCCCAAGCCCCGGTACGTTCGGTAATCCACTTGTGGAGTCGGTAAGGGAGGTTGTTCTTGTTGGGAACCGAGACAAAAGTCAGTCCCCCGGGGCGGAGAAGATCCAGGTGGGCTCGAATGATGCGAATGCGCGGCGGCCCAAGGAAGTGCTCGGCCAGGCCAAAAGACATGGAGACCTCATATTGCCCCAAAAGCTCTTCCGGCAAGGCAAGAGCATCCTGGAGGACGAACGTGGCAGGCAGCCCCATTCCCTGGAAGAACTGCTTCGCCCGCTCGATGGCCTTGGGCGAATAATCGAGTACGGTCACCTTGGCGCCTCGCTCAGCCATGAGAGCCGCGTTGGTGCCCATGCCGGCGCCGATCTCGATGACGTTCAGGTCCTCAAAACTCCCGCATCTGTCCAAAACAATCTGCTCCAGTCGTTGCCACCGAACACCCCGTTCCTCCTTGGCCAACTGAAGTGAGTCGCGTGCGAAAGAAACGGGTTGGGCCCAAATCCTGTCCCATAAGCCGGCGGTGTTTCGTTCGGCGATCATGACTCGAATCCGTGTTGGCCTTCCCTTGTACCATCCTCACATGCACGAAATCAGCGCGGGACGGTAGTTTCGGCACAGAGCGCCAACAGACCAACGGCACCCCAAGCCGCACAACCGGGCGTTTTCACAGTTGTACAGGGGCAAAGGCGACGTATGTTACGCAAATGGCGGCACCGCCGCAAGATCGAGTTATAGAAAAAAATGAATCCTTTCGCCCCCCGGCAGCCCCCGAGGTACGAGCACCCGTCGAATAGGACAAGCCGCCCTACGCTGCGACAACCTGCGGCAGGCCAGGACAAACAAGCGCAGCGTCTCCCCATTCTCGTCTGTAGTTCCGGCTCAGCCGGCAGCCTGGCTCGGGACAAGCCCCCGGCAGCCAGCGCCAGCCCATCCCTGCCAGCCCACCACACTCACACGGCCATTACTCGCAAGCTGCCAGGCTCGGGGGCCAGCGCTTCCCACGGCCAAACCAGGCCAGCAGTCGCTGCCCAAAGCCAGCACTGCCCCTAGCGCCGGCCAACCCCAGCCAGCAGTGCCGTGCCAGTTGCCGCAGCTTTTCCCGGTCCGCGTAAACAACCAACTCGTCCCCATCGAACACGCTTGCGCGACCTCTACGACCCTCCCAGCGTCCTCGGGAACTAGTTCTACAGATTCACCAGATTGCCCGGCCGCCTACCCCCAGGGAGTAGTTCGATCCATCCATCGTTTCTGGTGTGTCGATCTATTGAGTGGTACGCGGTACTTCGAGTAAAAGACGCTCAGGTGTAACCGCTGGGACAACCGGACCTCAGGAACTAACCTACGCAAAAAAGGGGCTCCCTCATGCCGACCCGAGTCCTGCTGGCCTTGGATTCGCCGATCCTCCGCCATACCCTGGCCGACCTCCTGGGCCGGCACGAGGGGATCGAGGTGGTGGGGGAGGCCCTGGACCCACTGGACTTGCTGGTGGCGGTGCAGAAGTCTCAGGCCGATCGCTACCTCCAAGCCGGGGCCATGGCGTGCGTGGACCGGGGGGCTTCGTTCCTTTCGCTCGTCGAGGCGATTAATGCGGCGGCCCAAGGCCGCCCCGCCGCTGCCGGGGCGGTGCTGGCAGCCGTTATCCGCCGCCTCCACGAAGTTACGCTGGCCTCCCGAGAGGCGATGCGATCGCTACCGGCCAGCCTCAGTGACCGTGAGGCCGAGGTCGCCCGTCTGGTGGCCCGCGGGTTGTCGAACAAGCAAATCGCCCGGCAACTTGGCATCCGCGTCTCGACGGTAAAGACGTTGGTGCACCGCATTCCTAACAAGTTGAAGCTCAAGAAGCGCCGCGACGTGATGCTGCGAATTCCTTGCTCTGATCCCGATTAGCCTTTCACGCCGAGCAACGGACGATTCGGAGTCACTCCTCGTGGCACAGGAAGCCCGGGTTGCTCGCCAAACAAAACTAGGAACACTATGAGCGCTCTAGCGACCGTAGCCGCCGCCGTCCTGGCCGCCCTCGGCCGACATCCGTTGCGAAGACTCGTCGCACGGCGGGCTGTCAGGCCCCCAGCCGCTGGCGGCACGGCCGAAGCCGTCGTCGGTGCCCGCGTCGGGCGCCTGCTTGCCGACCAGGCTCCGGTATTCCGTATCGCCCAGTGCCGTGAAGACTATTGCGGGGCTTTCCGCGTGGTCTACGAGGCTTACCTGGAGAAGGGCTTGACACGCCCCAACTTGTTCCAGATGCGCGTCACGCCGTACCAACTGCTTCCGACCACTGAGGTTCTGGTCGCGGTGCGCCAGGGCGAAGTCATCGCCACGCTCAGCCTGGTCCGCGATGGCCTGTTGGGGCTCCCCATGGAAAGCGTGTATCCCGAGGAAGTGGCCGCGCTGCGGGACCGCGACCTGCGCCTTGCCGAGGTGTCGTGCCTGGCCGACCGCCGTCATGTGCGAGGCGATTCCGGCGCAAGCTTCCGCGCATACCATCCACCCGCCACCGCAATGCGGTTGATGAGCCTGATGGCCCAGTGTGCCCTGGCCCGCGGGGTCAATTGCCTGCTGATTGCGGTACATCCCCGCCACGCACGTTTCTATCAACGTTTTACGGCCTTCGAGCCGATCGGTGGCGTGCGGACCTATCACGCTGTGTGCGACCGCCCGGCGGTGGCGATGGCCCTGGATATCGATCGCGCCCCAATCGATCATCCCGAACTGTACCGCCGGTTCTTCGGCCTGCCGCTGCCCGCCGAATCTTTGGCGCCACGCCCGATACTGCCGAAATTGCAAAAGGAGTTCGCCGCCATCGTCGCCGCTACGTACGACGGGCCCATCGTAGCGCAACTGGCATGGCTGGGAACATGAGCCGGCTTGGCAATCCATTGGTGTATTCACCCTCAAGCGGTTCCGGAAGTATGGGTGGTGCCGGTTTTACCGTCCACGCCAGACGTTGCGACCCCAGGCACACATTCCGCAGACTATGCTTGAAATGAGCCATGTGGTCCATCGCCCTGGAAACGCTCGTCGCCGACCGCGCCAAGCTGCTCGCCGCCTTGGTGGGCGTGGCGTTTCCCATCGTGCTGATCAGCGTCCAGGGGGGCTTCTTCCTGGGACTCATTGGCCGGGCCAGCCTCCTGGTCGATCACAGCGCAGCAGACATCTGGTGCGGCCACCGGCACATGTGTAACATCGATCTGCCGCGCGATATTCCCCGGCGCTTCGTGTATCGCATCCGGGGCGTCCCCGGCGTCGCCCGGGCCGAGCCGTATCTGCTGGGCGTTACCGAGATGACTCTGCCCAGCGGCGGCTATCAGCAAGTGGTGGTCGTCGGAGTCGAGCCGTATGCCACGCTTGGCCGGGCCTGGAACATCGTGCATGGCGGCCCGCACGCCATCCTCCAACCCACCGGCATCTTAGTCGATCGCACCGAGGTTGAGAAACTCGAGTGGCCGCGCATCGGCCAGGTCCGCGAGATCGCCGGCCATCGGGCCCGCGTGGCCGGCATGACTCAGGGACTGACCGGATTCCTGGTATTCCCCTACCTCTTTTCCACGTATGACCAGGCCGCCCTCTACCTCCGCAAGCCCCCCCAGGTCTGCTCCTATATCCTCGTCCAAACACTCCCCGGCGCCGATCCCCACAAAGTCTGCCAGGCCATCCGCCAGCGCGTCCCCGAAATCGACGCCTTCACCCGCCAACAGTTCGCCGCCATATCCATCCGGTACTGGTTGACCCGCACGGGCCTTGGGATTTCATTTGGTGCGGCCACGGTGCTGGGCCTGGTCGTGGGCATGGTGATCGTGGCCCAAACCCTCTATGCCCTGGTGCTGGATCGCCTGGTCGAGTTCGGCACCCTGAAGGCCATCGGCGCCACAGAGCGACAGATTTACAGCATCCTCCTCATGCAGGCGGCGGCTGTGGCGGCCGCAGGCACTCTCGCCGGCCTGGTCGCCACCTGGCTCATCCAGTCGCTGTGGAGCACACCCAAGGCGCCCATCGTGATCCCCTGGTGGTTGGCCTTAGGGAGCTGCGCCCTGGTGTGGGGCATCTGCCTGGGCAGCTCGCTGTTGCCGTACCGGCGGATCCGCCGCGTGGACCCCATGCTCGTGCTGCAAGGATGAACGCCATGAGGGCCCACGCAGCCACCTGCGCCCAACACCTGGCCGTCAGCGTCCGCGACTTGCACAAATCGTATCGCCGCGGCGCGATCGTCACGCCGGTGCTGCGCGGCGTGGAGCTAACCATCCCGGCCGGGCAGTGCGTTTTTCTTGCCGGCCCCTCCGGCAGCGGCAAGACCACGCTTCTGAGCATTCTGGGGGCTATCCTGACTCCCGACCGGGGAGAAGTAACCCTTTTCGGCCAGCGGCTGTCGGCCCTCGACGACCTCCAGCGAATCCACTTCCGCCGCTGGCGGATCGGCTTCGTCTTCCAGCGGTTTCACCTCATCCGCGGGCTGACCGCCCTGCAGAACGTGTCCGTGCCGCTTATCTTGCGGGGTGAAAACCCCAAACATGCCGCCAGCCGGGCCGCCGAACTCCTGGCAGCCGTCGGCCTGGCCGGCAAGGCCCACAGCCATCCGGCCCAACTCAGCGCCGGCCAGTGCCAGCGCGTGGCCATCGCCAGGGCCCTGGTGGGCGATCCGCAAATCATCCTGGCCGACGAGCCCACGGCCTCGCTGGATGCGGCCCACGGCCGCGAAGCGATGGAACTCCTCCGCCGACTCACCGCCGACCAGGGCCGCACCACGATCGTCGTCAGCCACGACCCACGCATCTTCCCGTTTGCCGACCGCATCTTCTGGCTCGAAAACGGCCGCATCGCCACCAGCCCCTCCCGCCCCATGGATATGCCCAGCCCCTGAACCCGCGTGCCCCCATGTTCCGGTTCGCGATCCTCATCCTGGCACTCGTCGTCGCTGTGGTCTTGGGCTACGTGATCGACGCCCAGTCCCGCACCGCGGCAGTGCACCCCGATCTTTCCGACCGGCCCGAGACGATCTACGCCCTGGGACGCGTCGAAGGGGCCACGCCAACCATCGAGCTCCGCACGCAGCTCGCCGGGCGCATCGCCACCATCTTTGTCCGCGAAGGCGATCTCGTCGAAAAGGACGCGGTGCTGTTGCAGCTCGACGACGATCAGTACCGCTGCGAGTTCGCCCTGGCCGAAGCCAACCTGGCCGAGGCCCAAGCCCAACTCCAGC
>FWPU01002104.1_pt1 | contig 20305 bp, 14 predicted proteins | sample 2228361 | NCBI WGS metagenome assembly FWPU01 (sample SAMEA103939777, study PRJEB20133) | metagenome
CTTTGCGCCAAGGTGGGCGCTGGCAGCGCCCGCGCCTCCTCGCGAAAACGGGGAGGATGCGTGTCCTCACGATTCTCCGACGGCGGTTGATGCTGGATGGTGGTGGTGTACCATCCTGGTGAGTCGCGAGGAGGTTCGGACGATGTCGCGCCTCTTCTTCGTCCTGGTCGCCCTCGGGTCCCTGGCCTGCGGGAGCACAGGGACGCGGCCCGGGCCCGACGACCGCGGTCCCGGGGACGACGCCGTGGCCGTCGCGGAGACTGGCGCGGACTCCCTGGACGAGCGCGACGACTCCGCCGGCGACCCGGCGGGCCGCGATGACGGCGTGGTCTTCCCGGACGAGGCGGGCGCGGACCCCGTGGACGAGGCCCCCGCGGACTCCCCCCTCGACCTTCCGGGCGGCAGCGACGACCTCCCCGCCGATGCCGTGCCCGGCGACGTGGCCCCGGACGCGGCACCCGTGCCCGCCTGCGACGACCCGGTCGCGTTCTCGCCGGGTCCATACGGGATCGCCGTGTACGACCTGGCCGCCCCGTTCACGCTGCCCACGACGACCGGCGTCTTCGATTTCGAGGCGGCCTGGACCGGGTGCGACAGCCACTTCTTCGTCCAGCGCGCCGCGGGGTACGACTACTCCGAGGGCCTGTGGAAATCAAACCCACGCTGGCTCTTCGAGGAGTCCCCCAGGAGCGCCCGCTTCTTCTTCCTGTCCTTCGACGCCACCGCCGCGCAGGACGTGGCCGAGATGCAGGCGTCGGTCGAGGAGGCCCTGAAGAAACTCCCCCCGGCTGACGCGGCGTTCTGGGCGGGGCGCGTCCATTTCGTGCCGGTGCCGGCCACGCAGATCGAGGGCTGGGTCGGCGACGTCCTGCGGGCGCGAGGGACCTTCGCGTTCGCGATCGACCGCTTCCAGAGGATGCGCGAGGTCGGCCTCCTGATGAACATCGCCTGGGACTCCGTGAACCCGCAACTCATGTACCTGGCCAACGAGGTCCGCGCCCTTGACTTCGAGCGAGAGCGCGAGGCGCGGATGCAGGCCGAGGAGGCCACGGTCCTGACCGTGTTCGACCGGGTCGTGACCCAGGGCGGCGCCAACCACGCCGACGTGGCCTTCCCGGACGCCGAGGCGATGGCGGGCTACGATTCGCTCGAGGTGGACCTGTTCATGGACTGCGGCGACCCCGCGTCGTGCGAGTGGGACTACCTCGCGCGCCTCTATCTGTGCGACGCCGACGACCCGGAACGCTGCGACACGGAGGTCGCCCGCTGGATCACGACGTATGGCCGCGACGGCCGGTGGGTCACCGACATCAGCCCGATGCTCGCCTTCTTGCAGGCCGGCGGCCCTCGCCGGCTGCGCTTCGACTCGAGCGGGCAGTCCTACGTCACGACCCTGCGCCTGCGCCTGCTGAACCGCGGCAAGGGCGCGCGCCCGATCCAGGCCGTCCCCCTGTTCCGCGGCAGCGCCGCCTTCGACCTCGGCTACAACGCCCTGTGGACGCCCGTCGAGTTCGGAGTCCCCGAGGGCGTCGGGCGCGTCGAGATCGTGGCGCTGATCACCGGCCACGGCTTCGGCCATGACAAGGCGAACTGCGCCGAGTTCTGCAACCACACCCACCACTTCCGGGTCAACGACGGCGCGGAACACGTCAAGGAGCACCCGATGGCCGGCACCCTCTTCGGCTGCCAGGACCAGGTCCCGGACGGTGTCGTGCCCAACCAGTACGGCACGTGGTCCCTGGGTCGCGGCGGCTGGTGCCCGGGCTTCGATGTGAAGCCGTGGGTCGCGGACGTGACGGGCGACCTCGTGCCCGGCGCGACCCAGACCGTGACCTACCGGGCGCTGTTCCAGGGGCAGGACTACGACCCGCAGCCCGCGCCGGACCCCACCGGCTTCGCGGCCCGGATCGACATCACTTCATACGTTATTTTCTGGAAGTGATTGGCACGGCCGAGGGCGCTCACCCCCCGTCCAGGTCGCCGCGCAGGAAGGCCTCAGCGAACCAAGGCCGGGCTCGCGTCCGAGTCCATCAGCATGTCCATCTGGCACGCGGCCAGGGTCAGGCGGCCCAGGTGGAGCGGGCGGCCGGCGATGACCTTCTCCTCCTCGACCTTGTCGAGGCGGCTTGCTGCCCAGGACGTTGCGCCGACCGGAGTGGGCCGCTGGCCGCAGTGAGAGCGTCAGGTTGATGCAACCCGCCGAAGAGCCCGAGACGATGGTCCCGCGACCGTCGACACCGCCAGTGTGTATTCCGGCGAAGCCGATCACCGAATCCGGCCGAAGGCGATCACGAATCCGGCCGAAGCCGATCGCTATTCCGGGCGAAGCCGATCACCCGGATGGAGCGAAGCGACGCACCTGGGCGAGTTGTGCCACTCGTCGTCCCCCTGTCAATGAGCACAGGCCGAGACACCCCGCGGAGGGGCCCTCGGCAGCGGAGCGCAAGCGATGATCGGCAGCGCGCCCCCCTCCTTTGCGAGTCCGGGATTGCGGTCATTCATCGTGCTCTCCCACTCGATGGGCTTGTCTCATGGACGGCCCAGGGGCCAGTTCGATCCGGTGGGCTCCGTGGACCAGCCGGTCCAGGATCGCATCGGCCAGGGTCGGGTCCGCGATGGTGTCGTGCCACTTGGACACGGGGATCTGGCTCGTAACGATGGTGGACCGGACCCCATGGCAGTCCTCCAGGACCTCCAAGATGTCGTGACGGCCCGTCTCGGTCATCGGAGCGAGACCCCAGTCGTCCAGGATGAGCACGTCCGTCTTCGCGAGGCGCGCGAGTTCCCGGACGTACGACCCATCGGCTCGGGACACGCCAAATGCTTGCAAGAGGCGGGGGACCCGGATGTAGAGAGCCGTGTACCCCTCCCGGCACGCCTGGTGTGCCAGGGCGCAGGCGAGCCAGGTCTTGCCAAGCCCGGTCGCGCCCGTGATGATGACGGACTCGTGGTCTTTCACCCAACGGCACGTCGCCAGACGCTGGAGGACGGACCGGTCGAGGCCCCACGAGTGACGGTAGTTGACGTCTTCCAGACATGCCGGCTGGCGCAGCCTCGCGCCCTTCAACCGATTCTTCAACCGGCGGTCCTGGCGCTCGGTCCACTCGCGGTCCACGATCATCCCGAAGCGTTCCTCGCCCACGCTTCCGAAACGATGATCCCGCAACTCCACGAAGACCTTCTCCCCCGCCCGATGCACCTGTCGCATCACCACGTCCAGTTGTCTCGCGAATCGCCGGTCCAGGTCGCGGAACTGGCTGTACTGGTACCCGTCGTCGGGATGCGCCGCCTTGTACTCCTCCCACAACAACTGCAACGCCACCCCCTTCCGCCGCAACTCCCGGTGCACCCACCCCCAGTCCGGCGCGCTCCGCACCAACGGACCCCCTGGAACCGGCGGATACAGCCTCGCCTCCAGCACCCCCTCGTCCATCTCCTCCGGACGCGGCCAGGTCAGCCCCGACGCCTTCGCACGGCCCAGACAGTCCGCCACCGTCGAGGCCGACCTCCCCACACTTCGAGCCACCTCCCGGTGACTCAGACCGCACTCGTGGCGCAGTCGCAGAATCTCTCGAATCGTCCTCATCTCCAACCTCTCTGCGGACATCAAATACCTCCATGAAACCACGAAGGTATCCGTCGGAATCGTGATCGGCTTGGTCCGGAATACTCAGCATGGCCGTGGGCGTGGGCGTGAGCGCGGGCGAGATCGACCTGTCGGATCATTTGCCAGGTGATCGTCGTGGCCCAGAAATGGGGATCGCCCACGCCTACGCCTGCGCCCACGCCTACGAGGATCCGTTCGTGGACTGCCGGCGACCAGGGTCAACACCGCCGGGAAAGGCGGCGGGAGGCGTCGTTTGACATTTCCCGCGGGCCTCGCGTACGGTAGGGGCAGTTCCCTCACAACCCGAAAGGAGGCGCCACTTGGACATTGCCGAACTGCTGCCCGTCAGTACCGCCACGTTCACCCGGATGCTCGACCAGGTTGGCTATGGCCACTACCAGGTTGACGAGGAGGCAGGCCGCGTGATCCTGGACATCCAGGGCGAGGAGACGCTCCTGCGCGTTCACGTCATCGTGGGGAAGACCTCGACCGGGGAGGTCTGGTACACCCGGTTCCTGTCGTTCTCGCTGGAGTTCGAGCCGCGCAAGGCCGGCGTGGACCGGGGCGCCCTGATCGAATGGCTCAACCGCAAGAACGCGGACCTTCTCTTCGGGCGCTACTACTACGACGAAGCGTCGGACACGGTGGCGTTCGAGGTCTCGGCCCCGGGCAACCGAGGGCTCGTCGAGGACGACTTCCTCGACCTCCTCCGCATTGCCACCGTCTCGGTGGACCGCAGCCACGCCGAACTCAAGGGCCTCGTGCCGGACGCCTGAGGGAGACGGCCCGTCCCGGGCTCGGTCAGCCCAGTTTGCCTACGAGGGTGAACGCGATGACGAGCGCGTAGATCACGAGCGACTCGATCAGGGCGAGCGCGAGGATCATCGGCACGAACATCTTGCCGGCCGCGCCGGGGTTGCGCGCGATGCCCTCGAGGGTTGCGGCCGCGGCCTTGCCCTGGCCCAGGGCCCCGCCGAATGCCGCGATCGCGATGCCGAAGCCGGCCGCGATCGCGATGAACTTCTTGACCGAATCCGGGTTGTCCGCCGCGCCAGTCTGCGCGAGCGCGGCCGGGACCACCAGCACGAGCGACATCAGGGCCAGTCCCAGCGTCGCGAGCGTCTTCCTCACGAGAGCCATCGTTGCCTCCTCTTCCAGTTCGTTGCATTCCAGCGGGGGGACCTCCCCCCCACACCCTTCCCGGGGCACTCCCCGGACAGACCCGAGATCAGTGCTCCTCCTCGGCCACCGCGAGCGAGAGATAGACGGTCGAGAGGATGCAGAAGACGAGCGTCTGCACCACGGACACCAAAAGCCCGAGCAGCACGAACGGCACGGGCACGAACGGGATCGCCATGGCCACGAAGGCGGTGAGCACCGCGTGGTCCCCGAAGATGTTGCCCAGGAGGCGGACGCTCAGGGACACGGGCCGCGCCACGTGGCTGATCATCTCGATCAGGAACATCAGGACCATCAACGGCAGGGCGTACCACTTCAGGATGGGACCGAAGAAGTGCTTGAAGTACGTGATCCCGTGCGCCTTGACTCCGTAGTAGTGCGTCAGAACAAAGACGCAACTGGCCAACGCAAGGTTGGTGTTGAGGTTGTCGGTCGGCGGGAGGAAGCCGGGGATCAGGCCCAGGAGGTTCGAAAACAGGATGAAGGTCCCGAGGGTCCCGATCAGGGGCAGGAACTTCAGGGCGTGCTCGCGACCCATGATCCCTTCCATGAGCCCGAGCAGGGCGTCCGCGAGGACCTGGAACAGGGCCAGGGGGTTGAAGCGGCGCTCGGGCAACAGGCGGTCGGGGTCTGACCGCATCCGCCGGACCGCCAGGGCCAGCAGGACCAGGACCAGGACCGCGACCACCACGCCGAACGCGATGTGATGGACGTCCGTGACGGGCGCGCGCTCGATCACGGTGCGCCCGAACCGCATCTCCACGAACTCCTTGACCGTGACCGGCACGAAGTAGTCGGCCAGGGACCAGTGGTGCTCCCCGCCGCCGTGCTGGCCGCCGTGACCGGCACGAAGTAGTCGGCCAGGGACCAGTGGTGCTCCCCGCCGCCGTGCTGGCCGCCGTGACCGGGCTCCGGCGCCCCGTGCGCACCTTCCGCGCCGACGGTGGGCGCGACCCACAGGACCAGGGCCGCCGCCGTCACCAGTCCCAGCGTCTTCATGTCGCTACCTTCACTCCAATGTCAGATCGAGCCGCCGCAAGGACAGGTTAAGCGCGCCCCCCAGGATGGCGAGCCCCGACACCGACAGCCCCACCACGAACCACACGACGTCCATCGGGACGTACCGGACCGCCAGATAGACCAGCGCGACCAGGAGCACGAACTTGACGCCGAGCGCGAGGCCGTAAGGCCAGCGCGGCCCAGCATGGCCGATCAGGCGGCGCGCGAGGAGTCCGAGCCCGGCCAGGTTCGCGGTCCCGAGAACCCCGCCCACCACGACCCCCACGACGGACCCGGGCGACCCCGACACGGCAAGGGCCAGGAGCAGGGCCAGGCCGAACAGGGCCCCGTCCAGCCACAGCGTCCATTTCAGAAATGCCGCCGAGGTCATTTCATGGTCCTTCGCGGTCTTCCGGCCAGTACCGGCGTGCGGTGCGCCAGACCCCGCGGAACCCCGCCGCGACCCCACAGCCCAGGAACAGGAACATCAGCCATGGCGCGGTCCCGAGCCGCGCATCCAGCCAGTCCCCGACGAAGTAGCCGACCGCCACGGCCACGGCCAGTTCGATCCCGACGGACGCGACCATCAGGGCGGCCCGCCAGGAGGACTCCGCGTCCTTCCCGCCGGTCATGCCCTCCTCGGGGCACGAGGCGCGGGTTTCCTAGCACCGGGGTCGTCACGATGTCAACTGGAAGGCGAGCCTCCAGATGACCGAAGTCAACGGGTGTCGCGTGGCGACCAGGGGTGGGCGGTTTCCTTTTTCCTGCCTTCGTGGTGTCATCGAATCATTGGATGGGAAGGGAAATGGGATGAGGTGGATGGCCTTCCGGATCCTGGTCGTGGCGTTGGCGGGCGGGTGCGGAGGCTCCGGCGGCGGAGGCGACTCCGGAGGACCGCCGCAAAACGTCGTCGGGGACATCGTCGAGGCCGACCCGCGGGCCGACCGCGAGGACGCGCCGATGTCCGAGGTCGGGCCGGACGGGGCGGTCGAGGCGCGGGACGACGCGGCGGAGGACGAGGCCGCCGAGGACGCGCCGGGCGACCTCGGGAAAGAGGACGCCCCGGCGAGGGCGGACGATGCCGCGGATACGCCGGCGGAGACGGACACCGCCGGCCCGCTCCCGGAATGGGTGGTGGACTGGCCCCCGCCGGGGTCGGAGGGACGCACCCTGATCGCCAACGACCAGGGGACGGAGTCCGTCCAGGTCTCGTCGTCCGGGGACTTCACGACGGTGATCGATGGTCTGACCTATCGCTTCCGTCCCTACGTCCGGTTCCGGCTGCCCCACCCGGGGCGGGTCACGCGGGTCTTCGTGTACACCGCGGAGGGCGCGGGGGCCCTGAGCCTGCACCTGTCGTCCGGGTTCCCGGGCGGCCACTACCCTTGTCTGGACGAGGTCACGGGCCACGACCCCGACGCCGTCGGGCCCGACTACCGGATGGAGGTGTCGGGCGAGCCGGGCTGGCGGGCCTTCGATATCGGGCCGTCGGGCATGGAGGTCGGGGGCTACGACGAGTTCTTCGTCCTCTTCGACCAGGAGGGCGAGGCGCGCGTGGGCCTGGCCCCGGCCGCGCCGAAACCCGCGGGGGACTACGAGTCGTACGGGGGCCTGATTGCGGATGTGCCCGGCGACGGGATGGCGTGCTTCCCCACCCTGTCGTCGTTCACCGGGACCGGGGGCGAGCCCCGGGTGTGGCTCGTGCGGGCCGAGGTGGAGGGTCCGGACGAGGTCTGGCCACGGTTCAAGCCCGCGGACTCGGGGCCGGCCGGGGCCGGGCACGCGGCGTTCGGGGACGTGGACCGGGACGGGGACGACGACCTTCTGACCGGAGGGACCCTCTGGATCAACGACGGGACCGGACGCTTCGAGGACCGGACCGAGGCCGCGGGGCTCGCGGGCGTGGGGGGAGAGACGGTCTTCGGGGATTTGGACAACGACGGATATTCCGACGTCCTGGCCGTGGGGTCCCAGGCGAGGTTGTTCCGGAACCGCGGGGACGGGACCTTCGAGGAGGTCACGCAGGCCGCGGCGGTGGCCATCCCGGCGAACAGCCAGGGGGTCGCGTGGCTCGACTTCGACGCGGACGGGCTGCTGGATTTCTACGCCGCGAGTTACGGGACGCTCGCGGACCCCGAGGTCCCGGAGCGCGACTTCCTGTTCCGCAACCGGGGGGACGGGACGTTCGAGGACGTGACGGGCGCGATGGGGATGCCCGTGGACAAGCCCCGGTATCACGGTCGCGGCGTGGCCGCGGCGGACCACGACGGGGACGGGGACCTCGACCTGTACGTGGGCAACTACCGGCTGGACCCCAACCAGTTGTGGCGCAACCGCGGGGGGATCGCGGGCTTCGACGAGGTCGCGGCCCAGGCCGGAGTCCAGGGCGACTGGAGCCTGTACGGTTTCGGCCACACCATCGGCCCGGGGTTCGCGGACCTGGACGGGGATGCGAGGCCGGACCTCCTGGTACCCAACCTCGCGCACCCTCGGTTTTTGTGGTTTTCCGACCGCACCACCCTGTACCGGAACCGGGGGGACGGGACCTTCGAGGCCATCCGCACGCCGGATGCGGGGATCGCCTACGACGAGACCCACTCGCACGCCGTCCTGTTCGATGCGGACTCGGACGGGGACATGGACGCATACCTGACCGCGGTCTATCCGGGCCGCCGGGCCTTCCTGTACGAGAACGACGGGCAGGGGCGGTTCCGGGACGCCACGTGGGAAGCGGGGATCCTGCACCTAAACGGGTGGGGAGCCGCTGCCTCGGACGTGGACGGGGACGGCGACGTGGACCTCGTGGCCGGGAGGGTCTGGCTGAACCGGACCGCGCCCGCGGGGCACGTCCTGCGGGTGCGCCTGGAAGGCGGGGCCCGGCCTGACAGCGTGGCGGGCTGGTCCAACCGCGACGCCATCGGCGCCGTGGTCGTGGCCGAGGTGGGCGGCAAGGTCCTGTGGCGCCAGGTCGAAGGTGGGACTGGCACGGGATGTCAGAACGGCAGGGTCATCCACCTCGGCCTGGGCGGGACCGATCGCGTGGACCGCCTGACCGTTCGGTGGCCGTCCGGTCGCGTCACGGTCCTCGAGGACATCCAGGGGGACCGGGTGATCGAGGTGTCGGAGCGGGTGGGGAGGCGCGCCGCGTCATTGCGGTGACCGGACAGGGGCGGTATGCTCCCCCTGCTGCCGGCCGCGGTGTGCGCTGGAGGTCTGGGCTCGAACGGAGATTCAAAGCATGACAACCCTCATTGAGGTGAAGGCCAGGGAGGTCCTGGATTCGCGGGGATTCCCCACGGTCGAGGTCGAGGTGGGGCTCGAGTGCGGGGTGGTCGGGCGGGCGATCGTCCCGTCCGGGGCCTCGACCGGCACCCACGAGGCGCTGGAGTTGCGGGACGGCGATTCCGGGCGCTTCCTGGGCAAGGGGGTGCTCGGGGCCGTGCACAACGTCCTCGACGTTATCGCGCCCGAGGTCGTGGGGACCGACGCCTCGGACCAGCGGGCCCTGGACGGTCGGCTCCTCGAACTGGACGGGACCTCGAACAAGGCGCGGCTGGGGGCGAACGCGATCCTCGGCGTGTCCCTGGCCGCGGCCCATGCCGTGGCCCGCGCCCTCGAGGTCCCCTTGTACCGCTACCTGGGCGGGGTGAACGCCCATGTCCTTCCCGTTCCCATGATGAACTTTTTGAACGGGGGCAAGCACGCGGACAACACCCTGGACATCCAGGAATTCATGGTGGTGCCGGTCGGGTTCACGTCCTTCCGCGAGGCCCTGCGCGCCGCGTCCGAGACGTTCCATCACCTCAAGAAGATTCTGAAAAAGAAGGGCCTGAGCACGGCGGTGGGTGACGAGGGCGGCTACGCTCCGAATCTCAATACGAACGAGGACGCCCTGTCCCTGCTCGTCGAGGCCATCAGCGCCGCGGGGTACGAGCCCGGACGCGACATCGCCCTGGCCCTGGACCCCGCGGCCAGCGAGTTCTACGATGCGGACAAGAAGGCATACGTCTTCAAGGCCGAGGGCCGCGAGATGACGAGCACGCAGATGGTGGACTACTACGCCGGACTCGTCGAGAAGTTCCCGATCATCAGCATCGAGGATGGCCTGGCCGAGGACGACTGGGACGGCTTCCGCGACATGACCGCGCGCCTGGGCGAGCGGATCATGATCGTGGGCGACGACCTCTACGTCACGAACCCCGCCCGCCTCCGGAAAGGCATCGAGTCCAGGGCCACGAACGCCATCCTGATCAAACTGAACCAGATCGGGTCCCTGACCGAGACCCTCGACGTGATGGCCCTGGCGCGCAGGCGCGGGTTGTCGTGCGTGGTGTCCCACCGCTCCGGCGAGACCGAGGACGTGACCATCGCCCACCTCGCGGTCGCAACGAACGCGGGCTACATCAAGACCGGTTCCCTGTCGCGCTCCGAGCGCATCGCCAAGTACAACGAGTTGCTCCGGATCGAGGAGGAACTGGGGTCGCAGGCGCGCTACGGATTACCTGGATCGTGAAACCACGGGGCGCCTGGCATCCGTGGGCGTGGGCGTGGGCGTGCGCAAGACCAACGCGGACCGGCTCGCGAAGATCGCTGTCCTCGTGATCATCGGTGTCGTGCTGGCCCTCGCGGCGGGATATGTCGGTGTCCTGTGGCACCTCGCGCGGCACGCGAGCGCGCCGGACCGCGCCGTCTCGTTCCTGGAGCCCCCGGACCGGCCCGCACCGTCGCGCGGCGTCCCCCTGTTCCGTGTCGCCCGTGCCGGCGACCGCTTCGAGGTCGTGGACGACGCCGGGCGCGTCGTGGTCCTGCGCGGGGTCCAGATGGCGGACGCGGCCCTGCGCCCTCCCTACCGGCCGGTGGCGCTTGGAGACGACGATGCCTTCCGGCAGATGCGCTCCTGGGGCTTCAACGCCGTGCGGCTTGCCGTGCCCTGGGAGGCCCTGGAGCCCACCCCCCGCGCCTTGAACCTCGAACACGTCCGCTACCTCCAGTGGTTTTTGGACACCGCGCACGCGGCCGGGATGGTCGTGGTCCTGGACAACCCGCTTCACGGCGCCTCGCGCTGTCTCGGGGGCGCCGGGGCGCCGACGTGGGCCCATCGGCCGGGCCTCGTGTCTGAGGAGGCCGCGGCGTCGGGTTGCGAGGACCCTGAGGATCGGTGGCTCCCCGACTGGCCCCGGCGCCTGCGCTGGTGGGCCGACTTCTACGACGGGGCCTGGACCCCGGACGACATTTCGCTTCAAGACCATCTGATCCGGGCATTCGTGAAACTGGCCGAGGTGCTTCAGGACCAGCCGGCGCTACTCGGATACGGGCTCGCGGGTGGGGCCCCCTGCGAGCACGGCGGCCTCGCGGCGTGGCTCTATCCGGGCCGGACCCCTTGCGACGAGGCTCTGTCCGACTTCTACCGGCGGTTCGCCCGCGCCCTGCGGGCCGTGGACGCGGATGCAATGATCTTCTTTGAGGAGCCGGTACGCTGGGACGAGGACGCGCCGTCCTGGGTCGAGGTCCAGGCTCCGCCCGTGGACGGCGTGGTCTGGTCGGTCCCCGCGCGTCTTGGAGGCACGGCCTCGCCGGACGCTCGTTTCGACCTCCACGCGCTTGTGGGCCGGGCGACCGCGCAGTACCACGCACCCCTCGTCCTTTGCGATGTCGAGGTCCCGAGGACCCGCGACGCGGCAGAACGCCTCGTGGCGGTCCTCGAGGGCGCTCGGGTGTCCGTGTTCCTGTCGGACTATGCCAGGGCAGAGGGGGCCTGCAACCCGCGCAACCTGGTGGTGGCGGAGGGGTGCGGGACGGCGCGGGCCGGGACGCCCCGGTGCGCGACCGGGGCTTTCGTGCGACCGGCCCCCTTGCGCATCGGCGGTGTCGGAGCCGCGTGGGGCCTGGCGCGCGCCCCTGAAGCCGAGGAGGTCGCCGCCCCCGACATTTTTACCCTGACCTTCCGGCAGGCGGACACGTACGCGGACACCTGGATCTTTGTCCCACGCCGCCTGCTGTATGGCGAGGACCCTGCCACCGAGGCCCCGGAGTTCACGGTGGACGTCTCGGACGGTCCATGGCGGTGGGCCGAGTGGGACGACCAGGTCCTCGTCTGGACCCCGGACCCCGCCGTCGAGGAGCACCGGCTCGTCCTGAAGCCCTGGGGCGGCCGCCCCGCCCCCGGCAACGGGGTCGGGGAGTGCGCCGACGGAGCGCCTCCGCCCTGACAGAACCTCCCGGGCCGGTCGTCACAGCCCGTCAATCCCGCACGAGGCGCACCCGTCCCGGGGACGGAGGGACCAGTGGGCCGCGGCGGCGGAGGACCTCGCGGAAGGCGTCGCGGTGGGAAGGGAAGGGCAGGACGCGCAGGCGGTCCGGGGGCAGGCGGGCCAGGAAGGTGTCCATGCGGTCGCCCCCGCGGGCCAGGTACGACGTGGTCACGACCCGGTACAGGCGGTCGTCCTCCAGCGGTCGCCCGGATGCGTCCAGGACCTCGACGCGCCCCGACGGCTCGTGGACCCTGAGCGAGATCCCCGACACCGCGAACCACTTGTGAAGGTCCCGCACCACGAACTCGAAGACCTCGCGCAACTGCGCCCCGCTCATGCGCGCCTCGACCAGGGTGTCCTCGAAGGGCCAGACCCGGTGCAGGTCGCACAGGTTCAGGCGCCCCCTGGCCAGGTCGTCGCGGATCGCCCCCTGGTTGATGAACGCCACGTCCGCCGCCCCCTCCCCGAGGACCGCGGGGGCCTCGCGCATCAGGTCCGCAGTGAGGTTGCCGAGCGGGGTCTCCGGCCCGCGACCATGCAGGATGGCCGCCCCGACCTCCCCGACGACCTCCCGGCATGTCGCGAGATACGCGTCCTCCACGTCCTCGTGGAAGCGTCGCGCGTCCGGGTCCGCGCGCCAGGCCCGCACGAAGCCGGGAAAGCCAGGGTTGCACCACCGCGACGCGGGATCCTCCGCGCGGCACAGGGGGACCGCGGGACGCACCCGCACCCCGCCCGGGACGGCGCGGCCCGTGCGCCGGTCCACCGTCACCTCGACCCGGCCCAGGAATCGCCCCTGCGACAAGGACTCGACGATCGCGACTCCGCCCGCGCTCCCCGCGATGAAGACGTGCGAGTGCCCCGCGACCACGAGGTCCACCTCGCCGGTGCGGAAGGCCCGCACCATTCGGTCGAGGGTCCCGGTCAAGCGGCAACCCGGGGTCAGCCCCCCTTCGGGTACGCGCTCCCCCACGCCCTCGCAGGCCCCGTCCACGTGGGCGAGGACCACCACGACCCCCGCGCCCTCGGCCCGCATCCGGGGCAGGACGGACCGGACCTCCTCGACGGGGTCGGTGAACACGAGCCCGCGCGTACCGCCGGGATGAGACACCATCGGCGTCTCGCGCGGGACCACGCCCGTCACGCCCACGCGGACCCCGCCCCGCTCGAGCACGACGTAGGGGCGCAGGCCCAGGGCGCGCTCCCCGGTCGCGGCATCTCGCACGTTCGCGGCCACGACCGGGACCGAGGTTTCCCGCAAGACCTTCCGGAGCGCGCATTGCGGGTCCGCGGGCTCTTGACCCGGCGGCTCCGGCCCGCAGTCCCGGTAATCGAACTCGTGGTTGCCCAGGCCGACCGCGTCGTACCCGAGGAGTGCAAACATTTGATGACAAAGCATCCCCTCGGAGGCATTGACGGGCAGCGGCCCCTGGAAGCAGTCCCCCGCGTCCAGCAGGAGCATGGGACCCGGGGCCTCGGCCCGCAGGGCCTTGACCGCGGAGGCCAGGTACTCGACGCCCCCGAGGCGCCTGCCCTCCCCCGCGAGGTCCGGGTCGCGCACGCCGTCTAGGGCGCCATGAAGGTCGTTCGTGCTCAGGAAGGTCAGGGTAACGGTCGGGGTCGCTTCCGGACCCGCGCGTTGCCGGCCCGCGCCCGCGCAGGCCGACAGCAGGACCGCCGCGAAGACCCGGACTCCCCGCGAGACGGTCATGGGAGTGCCTCCACCGCCTCCGACCCTTCCGTGACGCGGTAGAACCGGTCCGCAGCGAGTGGGCCGAAGGTCTGGGTCTTCCCCGAGGGCCAGCGGACCTCCACGTGGTCCACGCTGTCCGCGAGGCCCAGGCCAACGTGCTGGACCAGGGTGGAGGCCATGCCGTTGTGCCCCTTGCCGGCGCGCACCTCCCGGACCTGGGTCCTGCCCCCGGCCGTCACGATCACCCGCGTCCCGAGGGCCGAGCGGTTGGAGGTTGTCCCCCGCAAGGCGAATGCGACAAAGCGATGGTCCTGGCCGACCCGGTTCTCGTAGAAGTACGGGATGCCCCCGTCTCGCCGCGACGTCACGAGGAGGTCCAGGTCCCCGTCGTGATCTAGGTCGCTGAAGGTCACCGACTGGCACTCGTGCACGGACATGCCAGTAAAATAAGTAACATCGCTGAACGTACCATCACGATTGTTGCGATAAAGTCGGGCATAGTGATGCGGATAGACGGAGCAGGTGAACAGGTCGAGGAACCCGTCGTTATCGGCGTCGAGGAACGTCCCGTCAATGTCGCCCTCGTCATAGACGATCCCGGCCGCGTCGGTCACGTCCTCGAAGACCGGGTCCGACCCGCCGCCGTTGCGGCTCAGGTGCGAGCGATCCGACCAGGGCTGGTAGCGGGGGTGCGCGATGTTGGCCACGAACAGGTCCAGGTCGCCGTCGTTGTCGTAGTCCCCGAAGTCCCCGCCGAAGCCATTGCCCCCGCTCCCGTCGTCCGGGGTGCGGGCCATGTAGTTCAACCCGGCCTGCTTCGCCACGTTGATGAAGGTCCCGTCCCCCCGGTTGCGCCACAGGGCGTCCGGGGAGTACCCGTAGTTCGCCACAAACAGGTCCGTCCACCCGTCCCCGTTGTAGTCCCCGGGCACGACCCCGTAGCACGGGAGGGCCTTGAACGGCTCGACCGGGAGCCCGGCCTGGGCCGTCACGTCCGTAAAGGTCCCGTCCCCCTTGCCGCGGTACAGGCGGTCCGGAGCGGCGCCCGGGTTGGGGTACTTCAGGAGCCACGCCCCGAGGTAGAGGTCGAGGAACCCGTCCCGGTCGTAGTCCAGGAAGGCCGCGGCGGCGACCGGGGCCTCGTACTCCAGCCCCGATGGACTGACCGCGGTAAAGCGCCCCGCACCGTCATTCACGAACACCGTGCTCCGCTTGCCGTTGTCGGTCTCCGGGGCCGACACGTTGACGTTGACTCCGCCGAACACGTCGAGGTCCCCGTCGTTGTCCACATCCCCGAACTGGGCCTGGGTGATGCCGGTGTCCACAAGGCCCGACCCGTCCGTGATGTCCTCGAAAGTCCACCCGCCCGCGTTGCGCATCAGGAACTGGCCCCCGGTCGCGACCTTCCCCGTGGCCGGGTCCATGGGGTTGTTGCCCAGGATGCCCAGCACGTCGTCCCATCCGTCCCCGTCCACGTCGCTCACGAGGAGCCTGCCGGCCTTGCGACCGGACAGGGATGCGACCGCCGGTGTCCGGTCCACGAAGGCCGGGTCCTGCTCGGGACAGTAAGTCTCGCCCTCGACCTCGACCCCGTAGTCGTTGCCCTGCATCCCGCCCCACGTGAAGGCCTGTCCCTCCTGCTTCCACTGCTCGATCAGTGTGGCGATCCAGAACATCGAGTGGGAGTCGTCCCCGGGGTCGTCGCCGTTGTCGAGCGCCAGGAACAGGGACGAGTCGTCGTGGACGAACACGACCCAGAACTTCCCGAACGGCGGGACGACCAGGCCCTCGGCCGCGTAGTCGAGGACCAGCGGTTTCGAGGCGTCCGTGACCTGCACCGCCCGCGGGGGCACGAGGTCCGACGCCTCGTCCGGCTGGCTCCCCCCGAAGTCCCCGACCAGGCGCACGGTCCCGGACCCGGGGCCGCCGAAGAAGCGCAGGACCAGGCGCTCGAGCCGGAACGGGTGGAGGGGGCGAAACTGGATCGCCTCCTTGTCGCCGGGCCGCACGGGGTGTCCCTGGATCGAGAGGTGATAGATCGGCTGGCCGTTGTGGTACGCGAGCGTCGCGGGCCGCGCGGTCGTCAGCGGGTCCTGGCCGTGGCACACCGTGAACCGGGCCGGGTCCACCCCCGGCTTGGGGGGGAGAGACGCGTCGGGACCCGCCTCGTCCGGGATCGTCGGCCCGTCGTCTACCGGGACGAGGTCCCCGCCAGGGTCCGCCCCTCCTTCCTCTGCCTCGGTCTCCACGGCCGCATCCGGGGACGCGGGCACGTCCTCGCGCCCCGCGCCCTCTGGCCCGGCCCGGCCGCCCCCTGACCCGCAGGCCGCGACCCAGGAAACGCACAGGGCCATCCAGACATGGACTTCCCGGAAGACCCGCAGGGTGTCACCTCCCGGCCGTCACGGCCTCCGGCCGAAGAGCACGAACCCGAGCCCGCCCAGGAGGAGCCACGGCCAGGGCCCCGGCGACAGACCGCCGGCGGAGCACCCACCGGACCCGCTGATCGTGGGGACGCGCTCGGGAATCCCCTTCGCGTCCGGGGCATCCAGGGGGGAAGCATCCGGCTCACCCGCATCGGGGACGGTTCGCACCCGGCACGTCCCGTCCATCCCGCACACCTCGCCGGGCGGACAGGTGCCGCACGTGCCCCCGCAGCCGTCCGGGCCGCACTCGCGCCCCCCGCAAGCCGGCACGCACTCGCACCGCCCGCCCTCGCACGCGAACCCGGCCGGGCACTCCCCGCACGTCCCGCCGCACCCGTCGTCCCCGCACAGGCGCCCACCGCAGTCCGGGACGCACATGCACGCCCCGCCCTGACACACGGTACCCTCCCCGCACGTCCCGCAAGACCCGCCGCACCCGTCATCCCCGCACTCGCGCCCCTCGCAGTCCGGGACGCACAGCGGCACACACAGGCCCGAGTCATCGCAGTACTCGTCCGGCCCGCACTCCCCGCACGTCGCCCCGCACCCGTCCGGCCCGCACTCGCGCCCGTCGCACTGCGGGGCGCACACGCACGCCCCCTCGTGGCAGACAAGCCCGGGGCCACACGTCCCGCACGAGTTCCCGCACCCGTCCACTCCGCACGCCAGGCCCTCGCACGAGGGCACGCACTCGCAGTGCCCCTGCACGCACTCCTGCCCGAAGTGGCACGTCCCGCACGACCCGCCGCACCCGTCCGGCCCGCACGCCTTGCCGGCGCACGAGGGCACGCACTGGCAGGTCCCGGCCACGCACCCCATCCCCTGCGGGCACGAGCCGCACGACCCGCCGCACCCGTCCGGGCCGCACTCCTGGCCCTCGCAGTTCGGGGTACACGACCCGCAGCCTCCGCAGTCGTTCATGCACTCGTCCACGCACATCTCGTCCCATGCGCTCCAGCAGCAGTAGGGGTCCATGGCGCACACGCACGCCTCGCACTTGCAACCCTCGCACCCCGGCTCCCACTGCGTCTCGCACCCGGGGCCGCCGAAGCACTGCCCCTTGGCGTTGCACTCCTGGTCCGGGCCGCACGTCCCGCACGACCCCCCGCACCCGTCCGGGCCGCACGCCTTGCCGTCGCAGGCTGGGGAGCAGGCCGGGGTGTCGAAGGAGCCCTCGGTCGGGGTCACGACCCCGTTCCCCGCCGCGTCCGCGGCCTCCACGCGGAAGACATAGTGGGTCGCGGGAGCCAGTCCCTTGAGCACGGCCTCGTGTTCCAGGCCGAACCCCGGCGCGGGGATCGGCGTCTCCTGGCCCGCGGGCCCGAGCAGGACCCTGCCGGACGAGGGCTCGTCGGTCCGCCACCGGATCCGCGCGGACGACGAGGTCACGTCCAGGACCTCGATGCTGGAGATGGCCGGCGGCTGGCAGTCCCAGGTCGCTTCCGCCTCGGCCACGGCCGGGGCCCCGTTGCAGCCCGCGTCCGCGTAGCGCACGGTCAGGACGGCCCCGTGGGCGGGCTGGAGCCCCACCGCGACCGGGTCCAGCACGCCCTGGAACTGGCTCGAGTCCGGCGCCGTCTCCATCAGCCCGACGACCTTGGACGGGCCACCCGCCTTCTGGGCAGTTACGCTCGCCTGCTCTTCGGTCGCGGGGTCGTGGTTCAGGTCCTGATCCCACAGGGTCACGGCCAGGGTCTGGTCGCAGCGCAGGACCGCGGGCTTGACCTTGATGATCCCGCACCCCGTGATCACGACCGAGACCGTCCCGGTCCACGGGACCGCATCGAAGGCCGTCACGACCAGCTCGAGTTCGCCGGGTGTCTCGGGGGCGAATCCGAGCGTCACCATCCCCTGGGCGTCCGTGTAGCCCGCGGCGTCCACGTCCCCGTCCCGGAACACGTGGACCAGGGCGCGTTCCATCGGGGTCCCGTCCGGCCTCGTGACCGTGAAGGTTTCCTCGATATCCCCGACCGGGACCACGGACGGACCGCTCACGGTCAGTTCCACCGGGGCGCGCGACCGCAGCAACATCGAGGCATCCCCGAACAGGATGTACTGCTCGAAGGTCTCCTGGACCGTGTCCGTGAGGCCCCACACCTGCGCGAGGTAGGCGCGCCCCGCGAGCGCGACCTCCCCCCACCGGTGGACGCCCTCTTGCAGGAAGGCCTTGGTCATCCCGATCGCCATCTCGCCCGGCTCGTCCCAGTAGGCCGGAGTCGAGGCCGAGTAGATGGCGACCGCGCCCGTGGGCTGCCCGTCCTTGTTCGCGCGCATCCACGCCTCGGCGAAGCACGAGTCGTACTGGTCGAAGGCCCCGTTGTCGCACGAGATGTCCACCACGGGCAGGATCTTCCCCTGGTTCTTCAACTGGTTGACGTGACTGATGCTGAACTCCGGGACCGTGCTGACCCAGGTCGTCCCGCTCCCGTGCCCGAGGTAGGTGATCCACCCGCGCCCCTCGTTGAGCGCGGCCGAAATCTTGCCGGTCGTGTTGGCCCCGTTGCTCGCGTAGAGTTTGTTGACGGGGGTGTAGCCGTAGTCCTTCTGGAGCCCGCAGATGATGTCCGAGCGGACGTCGTCGTTGCTCGGGCCGTCCCCCTCGGACGACGAGATACACACCGAGCCGGACAGCCAGCCGGCGTCCGGCGTCACCTGCGACTCGTAGGCGATCACCTTGCCCACCTGCAGCGCGAGGTCCGCCTCGTCCTTCACGCTGAAGCGGGACACCAGGAGGTCGGACACGAGGTCGTTGCCCTCCAGCAGCGTGTAGATGAAGTCCGACGCGCACCCCCCGATCCCGTGGTTCGTGGGCATCTTCTGCACGTCGCCGACCAGGATGACGTAGGTCGGCCGCGTGGCGGGATCATTATATTGTGATTGTAGATATTTCTTGATAGACGTATGTGTCGAGCCCGCGACCGCGAGCGACACGACGTCCGCGCGGAAGCCCTGTCGGCGCTTGAAGTCCGCGAAGGTCTGGGCCCCGGCCAGGTACGCGTCGGGTGCCAGGACCAGGATGCGTTCCGCGGCCGGGACCGCGCCGTCCCGCAGGCGCAAGCGCTCCCAGTTCACGAAGGTGCGACGGTACGCGGCCTCGAAGGTCGGGGAGAGGCGCGGGTCCGCCAGAAACCCCGTCCCCGCATGACGCACACGCACGCGCATCCGCGCGTGGACCACGATGCGGTCCCGCGAGGGGTCGAACTGGACCGCGTTGACGCGGACGCGGACGAAGCGCACGTCGCGCATCACGCCCACCTCCTCGATGGAGACCGTGTCGGCCGGGTAGGGGTCGCGGCCGTCGTAGATCGTCCTGTCGCAGACGAAACGGCCGGGACCCGCGCCGGGACCGCACCGCTTGGGCTTCGGCTGGACCGGGGCCACGCGCACGCCCTCGACCGTGACCCGCTCGTCGGACACGACCTCGATGATCGGCACCGCGTCGCGTGGAATCGCGAGGAACCGCGACACGAAGGGCACCTCGGGCTTCCCCGGCGCGGACACGCGCCCCTCGCGCAGGGACACGGTCGCGTACGTCCCATCCTCCAGCGTGACCTCGTCCAGGAACAGCCCCAGGACCTCGATGTCCAGGGTGGTGGCCTGCGGCGTGGCATCGTCCACCCCGACCCGCACCGCCCCTTCCTCGGGTCCGGCCCCGGGCCGGATCGGAAGGTACGTCTCGGCGGCCGCAGTCCCGGCCCATCCGAGCAACAGACCCACGAGAATCAGGCGCTTCATCGCGTCCAGACCTCCGCGAAACCAGGGGCGGATTTTATGAATCCCAGGGGGGTTCGTCAAAGGCGATCACGAGCCGCGCGATCCGCGCTGTGACCTTCCTTCCACGTGCACGTGACCGTGGACGTGGACGTATCCGAACAAAACCGGGCGGTTCCAGGTCGTCCACGTCCACGTTCACGTCCACGACATCGAGCGCGGACGGTCCTCTTGACGGCCGCGACAGTAGCCACCGCGCTCACACCGCGGTCGGCTCGAGCGGACATCCGGAAGGTCATGCCCGGCCAGGTCCGTGAACGCGACGACCCTCTGGCCCGGGGTGGCGGCGAGGTCCTCGGCCAGGGCGTGGAGGGCCCGCACGCGCGCCGGGTCCTCGCGGTCGCCCGGGAAGAACTCCCAGTGGTGCAGGACGACGACC
>FWPU01007381.1_pt1 | contig 20305 bp, 19 predicted proteins | sample 2228361 | NCBI WGS metagenome assembly FWPU01 (sample SAMEA103939777, study PRJEB20133) | metagenome
GATGCGGAGCCTCGTTCTGCTCGTCACCAGGAGCGTCAGCCGGGGACATGCCGAGAGCAGCGTGGCAAGCGCGGGGGCTGCCTTGAGGACATGCTCGAAATTGTCGAGCGCCACCACCTGCGCATCGCGCTGGAGGTGTGCGATCAGAAGGTCGAGTGGCGATTGACGCCGTGCGGGCCGCAGACTCAGTGCGTGGGCGATTGCCCGAAGCGCGCCCTCCGGGCTACGCACCGGCGCCAGATCGACGAACGCCACGCCGCCGGCAACCTCGTCTACGACGCCAGCGATCACGGCAAGCGCGAGCCGGGTCTTGCCCACGCCGCCGGGACCGGTTAGCGTGACGAGGCGGATATCCGGGTCGCGCAACAGGGAGCGAATCGTCTCGATCTCGCGTTCCCGGCCGATGATTGGCGTCAGTGGGGCTGGCAGGATCGCCCTATGGGAGTGGCGATCGAGGAAAGGACCGATCGGCATCGGTTGCCGATCCGGATGGGCCAAGGGATGCGCGGCAGACATGACAGAAGCCCGAATTTCCGTTGCTTGGCACGAATTCGTTATTCCCGATCATCGCGATGTCACCGCACGGCGTCAATCCCCCAGCGTGGGGCACCCGGAGAATCCCGGCGGACCTCGCCACCATAAAACGAGCAGGAAGCGGCGGAGGATCCAGGTCACAGGCTTCTGCAACGTCGTGGCGAGTCCAACGGCCCGGTCGTGACGCGCCTCGATCTGTTCCTGACAACCGACATTGGGCCGGCCCACATTGCCTACGCGCTTTGCACACCAACGGTGACCATTCTCGGCGGAGATAACCCATTTGCATACGTTCCCCTAAGCGATGGGCCGTTCCAGCTCGTGTCGCACCCGATGCCATGCCGGCCATGCGATGACACCGCCTGCCCGACCGGCCATGAGTGCTTGCGCCGTGTTGCCGTCGCGGTCGTCGCCGCTGCTGACGAATTGCTGAGTCACCGCGCCGGATGCTGACGGTGGAGCTGAATGGTCACTCGGTGAGAGCCCGGCGATTGCGTGGCACGGCTCGTGCGCACAGGCAGCAGGGGAAAAGAGCCCGGCCGGGAAGGAGGCGGCGATGCAGTACAAGGATCAGAACGAGATCACGCCTGCAGATGTCGGGCAGACAAACCCTCCTGAGCAAGAGAACCGATCTGGATTTCTCGGTTATCTCGGGCTGCAGATGGGGATGTGGGCACTGGTTGTAGTGCTCGCGATCGTCTTTGCCGTGGTGATTCTTGCGTTTGCCCTGTGAGGGCTCTCGTCGCTGGCGCGGCCGGAGACCAGGAGATGTGTTATGAATGATCCCCTGCGCGCTGCCACAGATTCCGGCGTGCCAATGGAGCACGCAACCCGGTTGTCCGAGGCCGCGGTCGAGCTGCAGGAAGCCATTGCCGCGTTGACCCAGGCGATCATCGCCGGCGCCGGGATCGAGATTGATACTGCCCGGTCCCGGTTCGAAATCGCGCTGACCAGATTCTCGACGCTCATTGACACAGCGTAACGATCGAGCGCACCAGGCCCAGCCGGCCCTGGCGCCACTCCGGTCCTAGGATGGTTTGTATGGCTGAGCATGCCGCCGACCGATTCCTGCGGCGCTGCTCAACCTCACGCGCTTGGCGCAAGCCTTCTCCGTCCTCTCCGTGGCATGGTTGCGCCCGCGCTGGCGACAACCAGCGCAGGCGCGAGGAGGAGATCAGCCAGCCTATTCGACGTCCGGCGAGGCTTCGGGTGACGCCACCGGGGAGGCTCCCGGAGACGCTACCGGCGTACCTCCGATTACGTTCTCGCAGTCGTTGCTCGAATCGGCATCGTCCGGCGCCACAAAATCGCCATGCCGCTCGTGGGCTGGCACAGCATTCACACTGACTTCAATCAGGATGACCGGATTGGTGGCTGACGATGTGACGTGACAGATCCGGATCTTCGCTGGCACTGGCGAGGCCGCCGGTGATGCCTCTGGAGAAGCGACTGGTGTGCCGCCAGCGGCCACGTTCTCACAGTCAGTGCTGGAATCGGCATCCTCCGGCGCGACGAAGTCACCGTGCTGTTCGTGGGCTGGCAGCGCGTTTTCGCTGATCTCAATCAGATTGTACGGGAAATCGTCTCGCTCCGTCACGTGGCAGACCCGGATCTTCGACGACGTTCGCTTGGGTGCTGGCGTGGCCGAGAGAGCCTCACGATCGCTCTCCTGGACGGCCACTTCCTTGCCAGCCACCTCGCCCTTCCCGTTCTTCTTGCTCTTCTTGCTATCGGACGGCCGGTCGCTCTCCTCAGGCCGTTCGCCGCCATGACCGTCTGCATCCTGGTTGGCGTTTCCCGCGGCGGTCGGCTGGGCACCGGCGGGTTCTCGGTCGTCGGGCTTATTGTCGCTCTTGCCCTGACCGTTTCCATTGCCTTGATCTTGCTGGGCACTGGCGTTGCCGCGGCTGTTCTCACGCCCGCTTGCATTCCTGTTGGCGTTGCCGCTTCCGTTGTTCTCTTTCTTATCCTTATCGTCCTTGCTGAGGGTTGCGGCTGAGTTGCGATTGCCCCCGCCTCCCCCAAGGGCCTCGACCCCGCCTTTTATCGAGAAGGCGAGCATGAGCACCACCGTGGCGATCGCCACAACAATTGCAATGCGTCGTATTCGGGTTCCCCCTTCCATTCGAACTCCAAACCGACATGTGCCGCGTGATGGCCGGACAGCCAGCCCCGCCCGGCATTCCATCACAGCATCTCTCCGGTGCACGTTTCGGACCAGGGATCGTTGGTGTTATGACAAATGATACGGTTGGGTCAGGGATGTGAATCAGATGGCGTAGCCTAAGCGTCGCCTGTGCGCCGTTACGTCCTGACAGGTGTACCGGGAAAGCTGGTGGACCGGCGCAATCGTCCACCCGAGTTCTCAAAGGAGATTTTGATGCTGGCCCGCTGCGATGAGAGCGCCTGCGTGGGCGTCAGATGTGCCAATCTGGCCCTACGGCAACTAGGATGCGGGCGCCTCCGTCGCCCATGAAACCGGGCAGCTTATGCCCGTGCCAGCAAGACCGCAGTAGCCGTTCGGAACCTTGTGCAGATATTGCTGGTGGTACGCCTCGGCCTCAAAGAATGGTCCGGCTGGAGCGATCTCTGTGGTGACCGGTGGATACCCGGCCTGGCGCAGCGCTGCGTCATACCGGGCCAGCATCGCCTCTGCGACCCGCCGCTGCTCCTCGCTTGTGGTGTAGATGGCAGAGCGGTATTGCGTGCCGATGTCATTCCCCTGGCGCATCCCTTGCGTCGGGTCATGCGACTCAAAAAAGATCGCTACGAGGCGCTCATAGCTGATGCGATGCGGATCGAACACCACGCGCACAGCTTCTGCGTGACCCGTCTTGCCGGTGCACACCTCCTCATAGGTGGGATAGGGCGTGTAGCCACCGGTGTATCCCACGGTCGTGGTATAGACGCCATCCAGGTTCCAGAAGAGGCGCTCGGCTCCCCAGAAGCAGCCAAGGGCGAAGATTGCAACCTCAAACCCGGCCGGGAACGGTGGTTGGATCGGTGTGCCGAGCACGGCATGACGGGCGGGGATAGGATAGACGGGGTGGTCGCGTCCTGGCAGCGCGTCCTCTGACGTAACCATGCGTGTTTTTGTTCGTCCGAAGAGCACGGCAGCCTCCTTTCCATCGGTGCAGTCGAGTGCTCAGGGAGCAAACGCGTACCCCTATCGTCACCAAGGGCTGGAGCATGGTACACCGTGCTTGGTGTGCGCGGCCGGTCCGTGACCCCGCAGGCTCGCTGCCCCTGCGATGCTACCAGGGGTGGCCTGCCCATTACAGGGCGCGGAGCCAGAGGGTTGCCGCCACGCCGTTCCGGTGCGGCCGGGGAAGGGTGACGCGATGCACAATGATGACCTGATTGCTCGGACTGAGGCGTTCGTCCAGGACCGGCTAGCCGGGGCGGACCCCGCCCATGACTGGTGGCACGTGATCCGCGTGCGACGGCTAGCCCGCTGGATCGCCGAGCACGAGTGGGCGACCGCGGATTTGCTTGTCGTCGATCTGGCTGCGCTGCTGCACGATGTCGCCGATTGGAAGCACCATGGTGGCAATCTGGAGTCAGGGCCGGCGATCACGCGGGCGTGGCTTGAATCGCTCGGGGCTAGCACCGCCCTCATTGATCATGTCGCCGAAATTGTGGCGGGGGTCTCGTATCGGGGCATGGGTGTGCCAACACCGATGCGAACGATCGAAGGCGCCGCGGTGCAGGATGCCGACCGCCTCGATGCCCTTGGGGCCATCGGGATCGCCCGGGCATTTGCCTACGGCGGGGCGCGCGGCCGGGCGTTGTACGATCCGGCGGCACCACCAGTGATGCACGCGACTGCCGAAGCCTACGCCAGCAGCACCGGACCGACGATCAATCATTTCTATGAAAAACTCCTGGCGCTCCGGGACCGGATGCAGACCGAGACCGGCCGCAGGCTCGCTCACCAGCGGCACCAGTTCGTCGAGGCGTTCCTCGCGCGGTTCCTTGCCGAGTGGGAGGGAAGAGATCTCGGAGCCGCGTGGCAAGTATGATCTGCGGTGTGCAGCATGGGGCTGGGCGCCGCGGGGTGGTTGCCTTGCATGGGCATGATGCTTCATGCATTATTCGGCCATCAGGGCGCCAGCGCAAAGGCTCGGACACGTGCCACGATGGCGATGGAGCGGCTGCTATGACCGGCGCAGCTGGGACTGATCCGGAACCGCCACCAGCAGATGCACACCGGGTCAACTGGATGATCGCCCCATCAAGCGGGGCGCTGCCTCTTGGCACGCCGCGCCGGCGCAGGATCGGCTCCTCGCGGCCACCGGCATTCGCTGCCCGGAGTGCCGCCCCGCGCGTGGACGCCGCTGGGGTAGAGCCGGTCATGTCCAGCGATGCCGCACGCGAACCGGAGGCGGCCATGACGGTCCTACTCGTAGACGAGGATCGTCCGCGCAGCGAGCTCCTGGCGATCGTCCTGAGCAGCGAGGGGTACCGTGTCGAGCTGGCGCCGTCGATTCACGAAGCAGTCCGCCTGATCGAGCGCAGCCGGCGCTTGTCATCGTAGACGAGCGGCTGCTGCACCAGGCAGGGCACCTGGTCGTGGAGCGCCTCCGGCAAGAGGAACTTCCTACCCTGATTCTGGATCCCCGCGATGCGGCGCATCCCCTTCTGCCTCAGGCGGCGGCAATCACCAGCCCACCGGACATCACCCAATTGCTGGAGACCGTCGCTGAGTTGATTGGCCGGCCACCGGCTCGCGCCTGACGAGCGGCCTGCGTGGCACGACGCTCCAAGCAGGGGGCGCATTAGGTTGCGCGCAGCTTGAGGGAACCCAGCGCGACACTGGCCTCGACAGTCAGCGCTGGGGTATCGCCGGCGACAGCCGCCATCGTCCAGAATCCGCCGTCTCGCGTCACAAAGCCGCTTCCGGGGTCGAGACTGCCCAGCGTCGTGCGGGGGGTGATCCGGGCGGCTGTTGCACCCGGCACGCGAATCTCCACCGTCGCCATGCCCGTCGTGATGCGGACTCGCAGGTCACGAAGGAGCTTACCGCCGAAATCCAGCACGAACGAGGCTGCCCCGCCTTCGATCAGGATCTCCCCAGCGTTGGCGTTTGCCAGGTTGAGCATCTCCGTCTCCGCGGCACCCGCCGTAAGATGAAGACGCGTCATCGGCTGAGGATTGGGTGCAGAGAAATCAAGGCGAATCTCGCCCGCGCCGTATTTGACTTCTAGCTCAGTGAGCGGCACGCCACCGAGATCGCAGACCGTGTCGTCAATGGCGCCGGCCTCGAACGTCAGCGCATATGGCCGCCCAGTGCCGAGCCGGAGATCGAAGCGCGGCGTTTCGCTCAGCACGCCATAGAGACGGTGGGTTTGGGCGATGCGCGCGGTGCTGTCCTTCGTTTCCAGGTGAAGCGGCACGCGTCCACTCGGATCATGGTATGTGCCACTCACCCACGGCTCCGCGTCGCCGGGACCGATGCGCACGCGAGCAGGACCGATGGAGAGCTTGAGCTCAAGGCGCTCACCGGGTGGATACGGTACCGAAATCGGCGTGATGCGACCCTCTGCCATGCCTCCCTCCCGTGACCCGGCATATGGCTGGCGCTGCCGGATGTCAACGAGATGGTACTCCACAGATCTCCTGTGCTGCCTGGGCCGGCGGTTTCACATGGCTGGCTGCTGGGAAGACAATCGCGCCACGAAGACGATGGGATGGACGTGCGCCTCGCCGCTCAGATCACCGGTGTCAGCCAGCGGCCCGGTCATCTGCTGCTCAACGAAGCAGCTCTCTGGCTGCGTCAACCTCCAGCGCGCTTCGGTTGTGCAGCATGCGCTAATGCGGCGATTTTGCCGTTCTCATGGCCAGGAGGCGCTCGCGGATCTCTCGCGCCGCGAGCGTTGGGATAAAGTGTGTCACCCGGACATCGTCTGTCCACAATGCGGTGACAACTTCTCGCGCAAGACGGTCGAGTTCCTCGGGATCGACCTCGTTGTTGTACGTGCGCTTGGCTTCGGCAGCAACGCGGACGATCATTGTTTCTAGGTCACTGATCATCGCGGCAAGCATGACATGTTGCACAGGGGTCTCCTTTGTCGAGGGTCGCTCAGCATCCTCACCATGCCTTCACCAGCGTTTCGGGTTTGTTACACCATGGTGGTCAGCATGACGAAATCGTGACAATTCTGAGAGGGGGCTGTTCGATCGTGATCCGCATACGCACTGGCAGCACCTACGATGAACCAGTCATGGATTGACGCCGTGACCGGCTCAACTGGCGGTGAATCAGATCGCGCAGCGAATGCAATTCGAAAGGTTTGGGGAGAAACGCAACGCCAGGAAGCTCGACGTCGGCGTAATGGGCGCTGATCAGGATGATCGGGATCGCCAGACCTTGCTCCCGAATACGCTGGACGAGCATGAGCCCATCGAGGTGAGGCATGCGGATGTCGCTGATGATCAGCGCCGGTTGCTCGCCAGCAATCATGTCCAGTGCCTGCTGGCCATTGCGCGCCCGGGCAACACGGAAGCCCTCGTCGGCAACGACGCGGCTGACCATGTCAATAATCATCGCTTCATCATCGACCACGAGGACGAGCGGCGGCAGTGAGGTGTCATGAGCGCCCGGCGTGGCTTCGGCGTGACCCCGATGGTTCGTCATCCTTGCCCCTCTTTGCCCAGGGATATCCTAAAATTCCGAATGTGCCGGCGTCAATAAACTCGTGGTGCACGGTGGCATCATCATGACCGCGTGGGTTATCCCGACTCTTGCGAATCGCCGGCGCGGCTCTCGTCGCCATAGAAGACGGCTCGTCGCCTGGTCACCAGCGCGCCAGTCTCCTTGCTGCTGACCCCGTGCCAGCGCAGCACCCGGCGCACGAATTCCAATCCCGCCTCGAATTCTGGTTGCACCACTTCGTCGGCCCCAGCCTCACCCAGGGTATCGCGCTCTACCCCACCGGCGGAGCGGGCAATGATCCGGATTCCCGGATTGAGCCGTCGCGCGGTCTGGATCGCCATACGGGCCGTGATCAGGTCGGGTGTAGCGATGGCAAGGGTGCGCGCGTGCTCGACGCCCGCTTGCCGGAGGAGCGCTTCCGAGCCAGCATCACCGTAGTACGCCTCAATGCCGAGCGAGCGCAGATCGCGCACGATGGCTGGATTCAGCTCGATCACCGTGTAGCGGAAGCCCCTGCGGCTGAGCGCTTCTCCTAGCTCGCGCCCGACCCGGCCATAGCCGCAGATGACGACGTGCCGGGCCGGATAGCTGGGATGCTCGCGAGGTCGCGGATCGACTCCGGCCTGTGCCTGCTCCTGGGCGCGCACGCCGGGCAGCGTTCCCGCCACCGCGATCAGCGTGGGGGCAAGCGTCAGCAACACGGGCACCAGGAGAATAGATCCGATCGCTCCCGCGAGGAGGAGCTCCCGCTGGTGGTCCGTGATGATCCCTTCGGCAACGCCAGCGCCAGCCAGGACGAAGCTAAATTCCCCCATCTGCGCGAGCAGGATCGCGGCCAGCGTTGCGCTGCGGTGATCGACGCCCGCGGCGAGGAACGCCCCTCCGGTGATGAGCAGTTTGCCGGTGACCAGCGTGCCAAGGATCAGGGCTATGTCGGTGGCATTGGCGACAAGCGTCTGCGGATCGAGCAGCATGCCAATCGCCACGAAGAAAAGCGAGGAAAAGACATCCCGCAAGGGAACGATCTCTGCCAGCACGGCCACATCGAATTCCGATTCAGACACAACGATGCCGGCCAGGAACGCTCCCAGGGCAAACGAGAGCCCCGCACGCTCGACCGCGATTGCCGTGCCAAGCGCCACGAGGACGATCGTCAGCAAGAAAAGCTCGCGCGATCCAGTGGCGGCGATGGCATAGAACAGGCGCGGCACTAGCCGCGTGCCAAGCACAATGACGAGCGCCAGCGCGGCCGCCGCGATGAGCAGCGAGCGTGCCAGCGCCAGGCCGAGAACCTGCTCGCTGCCGGCCAGCAGCGGGAGGAGCGCCAGCATCGGCACCAGGCTCAGATCTTGGACGATGCCGAGACCGAGCGCCACCCTCCCGTGGGGACTCTCGGCTTCCCCCCGGCTCACGAGCAGCTTGATCGCCACGATGGAGCTCGAGATGGCAAATGCTCCGCCGAGTAGCAGCGATGCTGGCCAGGACCAGCCGAGGATTCGCCCGGCACCGGCCCCGAGCGCAAGGGTGAGCGGGATCTGCAACCCCCCGCTGATCAGCGCGACGCGCTGGACCCGGCGCAACTCGTTGAGCGAAAACTCGACACCGAGCGCGAACATGAGGAACGCCACGCCAAGATTGGCCAGCGCTTCTACCCGCTCGCGGTCGGCGACGAACCCCGGCGTGTTCGGACCGATCAACACACCAGCGACGATATACCCGGCGAGCGTGGGCAGTCCGAGGCGCTGGGCGACCGTGCCGCCGAGGAAGGCGGCGCCCAAGGCCAGCACAAGATCGATGAGGAACCCAATATTCTCCACGCCGGTGCAGGGCCTCCAAGCCGTTTTGGATAGGCGACGAGGTGCCTCGCCCTCCCTGGGTGTGGCCAGTGCGCCACCGGTATCAGCGAGCCCGAGCGGCGGACGATTACCGGCTCAGAAGGCGAGCGGCGATCCCGAGCGCAAGCAGAGCCAGGGCCAGCCAGACCGCGACGATGATCCCTGTGCCGATCCGGCCACCTGGTGGTACCATCCGGTCGCCTGCATCAACCCTGGCTTGAGCATCTATCAGGATGGGAGCCGGGATCAACCGGCGGACGAGCGCGATGCCGAGTGGGAGCAGGATGAGATCATCGAGCAGGCCCAGGATCGGGATGGGATCTGGGATTAGGTCAAGTGGGCTCATCGCGTACCCAACAACGCAGAGGGCAAGCGCTTTGACATGCCATGGGGTGCGTGGATCGGTCAACGCAAAGCCGAGGGCGGTGACCTCGGCGCGCAAAGACCGGCGCCGGTCACCGTGCGGGGTTTGCTGGTCCACCTTCAGAAACTCCTCACCTGTAGCAGTGACGCGTCGCTGATATCTGGCGTTCCTGCTGCCAGTGGTGTTGTCAAACGCCCTCTGTGGGCGAGGTACTTCAATGGTACTCCCGAACGACGCCGCAAGCGACTCCACGCTCAAACGGCTGCGAATCTCGAACCTTGGGCACCGGCTGCGATCGGTTGCCGATGCCTTGCCGGTGCTGATCGCCTATGTCGGGACTGATGAGCGGTATCGCTTCGTCAATCTCGCCTATGAGCAGTGGTTCGGACAACCGCGTGAGGAGATCATCGGACGGACGGTCACCGAGGTGATCGGCCCTGAGGCGTATGCTTCCGTTCAGCCGTTTCTCCAGCGGGCGCTGGCGGGAGAAGTGGTGACCTACGAACGGGAGCTTGCCTATCGCGTCGCTGGCAACCGCTTCGTGCGTGTTACCCATCTCCCGGATGCTGACGAGGAGGGCTTGTATGGGTGCTTTACGCTCGTCGTTGATATCACTGGGACGTGGCGCGTGCGTGAGGCACTGGCCCGGGCGAACGAGCGTTTTGCACTCGCCACAGAGGCGGTCGGGGCACTGATCTATGATTGGGATCCCCGGAGTGGCGCCGTCTGGAGGAGCCACGGCCTGCGGGATCTGGTTGGCTATGACCCGGCCGAGGTACCCGCGCAAGCCCAGTGGTGGGATGCGCTGGTGCATCCCGATGACCGGAGCATCGTGGGGCACGATGCCAGTCGCGTGCCCGAGGGAGACCGATTTGCGCGGGAATATCGCGTACAGCACCGGGATGGTCGCTGGATCCACGTTTGGGAACATGGAGTCATCGTCCGGGATGCCAGGGGTGAGCCGGTTCGCGTTGTAGGGAGCATTTTCGATGTCACCGAGAGGAAGCGCTATGAGCAACACCAGCGCTTCCTAGCAGAGGCGGGCGAGGTGTTGTCTGCCTCGCTCGACAGTGAACAAACCCTCCAGAACGTTGCCCAACTCGCAGTGACCGGCCTGGCCGACTGGTGCACGGTGCACCTGATCCGGCCGGATTCAACTGTTGTCCAGGTGGCGGTGGCGCATCGCGATCCGGAAAAGGCGCTCCGGGCGAAGGAACTCGCGCAACGCTTCCCGCTCGATCCGGAAGCGCCATACGGGGTTGCTCGCGTGCTGCGCACGGGTACGGCAGAGTACTACCCCGAGATCACGCCAGCAATGATTGATGTGGCGGCCGGTGATCCCGAGCTTCGCGCAGTCGTGCGCGCTGTAGGGCTGACCTCGGCCATGATCGTGCCGATGAGCGCGCGTGGCGCGACCCTTGGTGCCATCGCGTTCTACAGCGCGGAATCTGCCCGGCGGTACACGGAGGCAGATCTCGCGCTGGCGCAGGATATCGCTCGGCGGGCGGCAATCGCGGTCGACAACGCGCTCCTCTATGCCCGGGCTCACGCTGCCGAGGCGCGCTACCGGGCGTTGTTCGAGCAAGCGCCCGACGCCGTGCTTGTGAGCACAGCCGATGGGCGCTATGTCGAGGCCAACCCGGCTGCAACCGCGCTCCTCGGGTATAGCCGGGAGGAAATCCTCAGCATGCGCGCCGGTGATTTCTCACCAAGTCCGGATGAGACACGGGAGGGCTTTGGCAGGCTGAGCGCGTTGGGAACCTGGCGTGGGGAGATTCAGGTACGCCGGAAGGACGGAACGCTGGTGCCGGTGGAAGCCTGGACCACTATCGTGGAGCTACCCACGGGCCCGGTGTTTCTCGCCGCGCTGCGGGATATCTCCCAGCGGAAAGCGCACGAGCGCTTTGAGCAAGAGCTGCTCGCTGACATCGCGCACGATCTCAAGAACCCGCTTGCAGCGACGCGTGTCCAAGCCCAGCTCATGCGCCGCCGGCTTCGCGGCGATCGCCTGCCACCGGCCGCGCTTGATGAGGCATTGACGGTGATCGAAGGCAATACTGCGCGGATGGCTCGCCGTATTGACGAGCTGAGCGATGTGGCCCGCTTGCGTGCGGGCCGGGCCCTTGAGCTTCACCGCGAGCGAGTTGATCTCGGCGCGCTGGTGCGGCAGCTCATCGCCGCGCATCAGCAGACGACTGAGCGCCACCGGCTGGTCCTCATCGCTCCGCCGGAACCCGTGATCGGCGTTTGGGACGCTACCCGTTTGGAGCGCGTGATCGACAATCTCCTCGGGAATGCCATCAAATACAGCCCGGCAGGGGGCACCGTTGAGGTCGCGCTTCGGCAGGAAATGCACGGTGAGAGCGCATGGGCGATCGTAGCGGTGAGAGATCACGGAATCGGCATTCCCGTGGCGGATCTCCCCGCGATCTTTGACCGGTTTTACCGCGGGCGCAATGTAACTCCCCGAGCCAGCGGCACCGGCATCGGGCTCGCGGGCGCCCGCCAGATTGTTGAGCAGCACGGTGGCACGATTACGGTAGAAAGCGTTGAGGGGCAAGGCAGTACCTTCACCGTCCGCTTGCCACTTGCTGCTCCTCTGGTCTAGCGCGCAGGATTCACCGATCGCTTTGGTCGTGCCCAGTTCAACTTCTGCTCCCTCGACCCATCGCCGGCATCCAGGGACAGTTCAGATCGGGACACGAATCAGCGCAACGGAGCCTCCCTCAAGGAGATGGTGACGCTGCCGCGGTTGCTGCGCTCGCGAGACAGACTGGCACGATTCTTGCTGATCTGCACTGCCCTGTGCTGTGAGGCGGGAGGCAGCGTAGCGAGCCCGTCAGCGCGTGCCAGCGAAGGCGCGGATCATCAATAGGTGGCGACCGGTGTTCCAGCGGCTGGGGATGATCGTGACACGAGCGATCTTGGTGGCCGATGATGAGCGCGGGCTGACCGATGCGCTTGCCGAGGCATTGACGGAGGAGGGCTACCGGGTGCGGCGTGCCTATGGTGGGCGCGAGGCGCTCGCGGCCATCGCCGAGGAGCAGCCAGATCTGATGATCTGCGATATTCGGATGCCAGATATCGATGGCTTGACGATCGTCCACCGGTTGCAGGAGCGTGGCGCGCGTATCCCGATCGTACTAATGAGCGCCCACTATCAAGGCGTTACGCTCCTGAACGTCGTATTTATGCGCAAGCCGTTCAACCTGGAGGACGTGCTCGCCGTCATTGACCGTGTCCTCCCTCCGAACGCACCTCGCACCGACCTGACGTGAGCGAGTCACCATCCGGTAGCGAATCACGAGATTCCTCTTGCCTGTTCCTGTCCGATCGGCTACGATCCGCCAAGAACGCCGTGGTAAAGGCGCCTCAAGCGCGGCACAGCGGGGAGGCCGGGGGATGGCATTGCCGGGGGGAGCCCATGTCCTCGTCGTGGACGACCTGCCTGAATTTCTCGAGGTGATTCAGGCTGTTCTCGCGGAGGAAGGCGTTCGTGTCACGACCAGAACGGCACCACCTGACGACCTTGCGACGATTCTTGCGCTTGCTCCCGATGTGATCGTGCTGGATTTTGTCATTGCTGGCACAGAAAGCGGCCTCACGTTTCTTGAGCGACTCAAGAGCGATCCCCGCATTGCGCCGATTCCAGTGGTGGTCTGTACCGCTGCGACGCGGTTGATCGAGCGCATGGCCGATCAGCTTGCCGCGTGGAATTGCCGGATAGTGCCGAAACCCTTCGAGCTTGAAGATCTCCTGGATGCTTTGGCGGCCTGCCTTGGCACGCGAACGCCGGACGGTGACAGCGGCGCACTGGCTGGTTAGCGCGTTGTGCAGCATCGTCGCCTGCTTCACGTCCGGCGCGTCAAAGGTCGCTCGGGTCAGAACTTCGCGTTGAAGAGCGCCCAGCGCAGGAAGTACAGCAAGAACGCCGCCGCGACCACGTAGACAGCGGGATGAACGTCCCGCGCTTTGCCGCGGGCCAGCTTCACGAGCACGTAGCTGATGAATCCCGCGCCAATGCCGTTCGTGATGCTAAAGGTTAAAGGCATCAGCATCATCGTCAGCATCACGGGGAATCCTTCTTCCAGATCCGTGAAGTTGATGCCGCGCTGCCACGGGTGCCCGGCTCCGGTGGCCGCCTCTTGCGATTCTGAGAGTATGCCAACCATCAGGAAGCCGACGAAGATCAGCGCGGGCGCCGTGGCTGCCTGGGGAATGGCTTGCACCAGACTGACAAAGGGCAGAGCAAGCAAGAAGAGCAAACCTGTCACCACCGAGACGAGACCCGTTCGCCCGCCGACTTCCACGCCCGCCGCCGATTCGATATAGCTCGTCGCTGATGAGGCACTGACCATTCCACCAGCGAGGGCCGCGAGGGAATCGACCAGCAACGGCTTGTTGACATCAGGAAATTCGCCGCGCTCATTGAGATAGCCGGCTTGGCTGCCCACGCCAACCAGCGTGCCCATCGTGTCAAAGAAGTCCGAGAGCATCAAGCTGAATACCGCCAGCAGCGCAGAGAGAAAGCCGAGCTTGCCCCAATACCCGAAACTGAAATCCCCCACGAGCGCGAAGCTTGGCCCCGACCAGGGATCATCGGGCCAGGTGGCGACGTCCCCTGGCACGATGAAGGCGACGATTGTCGCGATAATGATCCCGAGCAGAATGGCCGCGCGGATGCCGCGTGCGTACAACACGATCATCAGGACCAAGCCCACGACCGTAACAAAAATCGGCCACGTGTTCAGGGGAGCAAGCTCGAGGACGCTGCCGGTGGTGTTCGCTGGGCCGGGCAGGAAGCGGATCATGCCGGCGTTGACCAGGCCAATGAAAAAGATAAAGAGGCCAATGCCCACCGCGATGCCCTTTTTCAGCGCCAGGGGCACCGCGTCCATCACCACCTGGCGGATGCCAAGCAGCACGAGCGCGGTGATGATGAGCCCTTCAGTCACGATCACGCCCATGGCTTCGGGGAATGTCAGCCCCATCGAGCCGGCAAGAGAGAACGCGACGGCCGCGTTCAGGCCGAGTCCGGGCGCGATGGCAATGGCACGGTTGGCATACAGGCCCATCGCCAGGGTCATGATGCCTGCCACCAGGCAGGTCACCGTGGCGACCTCGCGGACAGGTAGGCCAGGAGCCCAGCCCTCTGGTCCCTGCCGGCCCAGAATCGCGGGGTTGACTGCGATGATGTAGGACATCACCATGAAGGTGGTGATGCCTGCCAGGATCTCCGTCCGGACCGTTGTGCCGTATGCGCGCAAGTGAAAATACCGCTCAAGGAACCCGCCTTCGCCTGGCCCGGCTGGCTGTGCAACCGCACCGCTGACTCCCTGGCTCATGACACCCTCCCCTGGTCATGATGATTGAGATCCGCTGTGCCGGCGGTTCACGAGGATGTGTTATCGCGGGGCGCAATCATTATGCCAGGTGCGCGGGACGTCGTCAGGCACCGGGGATCGGTGATGGGGAGGAGTGAAAGGCTTATGGGCTGGAGAGGAGTCGGGAGTCAAGAGGTAGGAGCCGGCTACCCGGCTGGGAAACACCATCAGCCGGCTGTGGCTCTCCTCAACTCCTGACTCCTAATAGCTGACGCTGATGGTCTACGGTTCCCATTGCACGCCGCAGGCGAGCGTGTACCCGGTGCGCTCGGTCCACTGGCGCAATTCCACGAGCTCATCCTCCTCAACGACGAACTGGGTCTTGCAACTGGGGCAGATGACGGCATAGGCGCAATCGCCGCGCGTCTCGCACCACTCGATGACGGAGCCGAAGGTATGGCAGGCTCCTTCACAGAGATGGGCCAGAATTTTCCGGATGGTCGGGCTGGCAAACTCGGCGGGACCGGGTAGGTCGAAGCGGACGGCGTCGGACATAGCATACCTCCCCTTGGCGCTGGCGCCGCCAGGCCCGGGCGGCGCCCGGTGGGTATCACAGGATACGCATCACACCTCTGTTGTGCAACATCCAGGAGTGTTGCACGCTCGCGTTGCCACCCTGTCGCGAGCTGCGTTGCGCGATGGCAGCCATATGCGGACGGTTCTCTCGTGGAGCGGAGAACCCAGCGCATTCTGGAGTCGCCGGTTGGTTGCAGGCGGCGTACCGTGGAGGCTTGTGTGATGGAAGCGCTCAAGCGCCAGCACTCGGGGCGGGAGAGTGGTACTGTACTTTGAAATTGCCGGACGTGATGATGGGGGCAGTGCACATGAAGCGAACGGTTTCACTCACAGAAGTTCAACACGACATCACAACGCTGATTACCGCGCTCAGCGAAACCACTGATGCCCTGATCATCGAACATGAGGGGCAACCGGTCGCAGTGCTCCTGAGTCCAGCTGCGTATGAGCAGCTGCTCCGATCCGAAGCAGAGCGCGACTGGATGATTATCCAACAGGTACGCACGAGAAATGCGGGAAAAGACCCGGATGCCGTCATTGCTGACGTCGCGGCAGGGGTAGAGGCGGCGCGCCGCGAACTCCGGGAGGCACGCGTTCGAAGTGCATAAGGTCGTTCTCGACACCAATGTGGTAATCAGTGGCGTGAAGCCTGGCGTGAGGGAAAATTCCGCCTGATTACCTCCGAGCACCAGATACAAGAGATTCTCGTTACAATCCAACGCCCCAAGATTTCAAGCCGATACGGAGTGACGTCTGATGCCATTTTGGCCCTGGAGCGCCGGCTCCGGCGTGATGCGGTCGTCGTCCAGCCCCGCCTTCCCTGTCCCATATGGGTTCGCGATCAGGACGACGAGATCGTCCTGGTGACAGCGCTCGCCGGTTCGGCAGAGTTTCTCGTTACAGGAGATGATGATTTGCTCTCGCTCGCCGGAGATCCACGGATAACAGGCTTGCTTATCCGGAATCCGGCCACGTTCGCTATGTCTCTTGGCCGCTGATGCAGCGCCGTTCACACGGCGTTAAGGCGCTTGCGCTCGGCAAGAATTATGTCCAGAAGCGGCTGGATGGCCGGTTTGCGATCCGGGAACTGCGTGAGAAACCGCTGGACCTGGGCGGAGATCATGTCGAGTGCAGTCTCCGTGGTGGGATCGCCGCCGCTTTGCCAGAAGGGATCGCGTAGCTCCTCGGTGAGGGCGGCAAGGTCTGCGGTGGCATCCCGATCTTGGCTGAGCACGGCGAGCGCGAGAGTCGCCTGGGCGGTCGGGAGATGGGGATCGAGCGCGACGGCGTGGCGGGCCAGCGCCTCGGCCGTCACCGGGTCGTCCACAAGCAAGGCAAGAGACGCAAGCTGCTCATACAACAGCGGATATTGGAAGGTTTGCGCGAACGCTGGTGGCATGGCATCGAGCTTCTGCATGAGCGCCGGCAGGAGTGCCCGCGCCCCCTCGGCCCGGTCGGCTGACTGGTCAACAACCGACTGGAGATCGCTGAAGGCCAGCCGGACATACGCGAGCTGCTCCTGCGGGGGCATGGCCGTGGTGAGCGCGAAGAAGCGCGCGTAGGCAGCCTCACTACCCCCTGCGTCACCCGCGGCTAGCCGGGCAAGGCCCAACGACGCCCAGGCGCGTGGGTCGTTGGGGGCAATCTCGCTGGCCTGCGTCAAGCGATCAACGGCCCCAGTGGCATCTCCCTCACGAAGGAGGACAGTGGCCAAGCCGCGGAGTGACGGGATGTGACCGGCATTGGTGGACAGCGCCGCCTCGTAGGCGGTGCGCGCAGCGCTCAGGTCGCCTTGCGCCAGCGCCGCATCGCCTTGCAGGCGGAACCGTTCCTCCCGGCAATAAGTCGTATCGTGCACCGTGGCGCTCTGCATCTGAGCTTGCTCGCGGGCGGTCAGACCATTGATCTTCAATTGGTACTGTGAGGCCAACTGATCGTTGCCGACAATGAGCGCGACGAACCTTGCGACGAAGTAGACGGTTCGCGCTGGCCCGATCTCCGCCACCGTGGTCACCGGCTGGGCCTCGATTTCGGCAATCGCAGCATCAAGAGCAGCGAGAAATTCATCTGCCTTTTGGTCGAGCTGGCTCTTGTCCGTCGCAAAGAAGTAATACCAGCTCCACTCCCATTCCAATGCCTCGACGAGCGCAGCATGGGCATGCAGGCGGTCCAAGCGCGATGCGCCAGATCCTTCCGCGAGCACCCGTCCCGCCCAATCACGTGCGTGCGCGGTATCGGCCATGATGCGCTCACCATCGGCAAGGAACTGAGCATCTTGCGGATCGGCGACAGGAAAGCCATAGAGAGCGCTCAGTGAGGAATAGATCAGGTTCGCTCGCTCCTCATAGGCAAGGGCGAGGGCGGCCCAGGACGCGGGATCATCGCGGCGCAACTCGCTGGCGATAACCCGCCGCGCTTCAATGGCGTCGCCCAGCGCCTCCGCGGCGCTGTCCCGGCGCTGACGATCCTTCGGCCATAGCTGCTGGCTCTTGGCAAAGGTGAAAAGGTCGCCGCCGCGGAGCGCGGAGCTGTCGGAGATCATGGCTTGTGACCGGAACCAGGCATAGTCGGCAAGGTCGAGGTAGACCTGAAGATTGACCGGGTCAATGGCGAGGATCTCGCGAAGGCGCTCTTCTGCTTGAATGAAATATGCGATCTCTACGTAGGAGCCGAGATCGCCGCCAAGCCCGCGTTGTCCCTCCAGCGCTGCTAGGGTTTGGAGCGTCACGATATCGTTGGGCCGTGCCGCGAGGGACGCCTGCCAGCGCGTGACGGCCTGGTCATCCCGTCCCTGGAAGAGCGCCACGATACCAGCGCTCGTCAGGGCATCGACATGAGATGGATCGACAGTGAGGGCGCGGTCCAACGCGGAGAGGGCGCCAACGCAATCGCCCGCGAAAAAGCGCGCTCCCGCTTCTTGCACCGCCGCCGCGGTATCGCGTGGATCGACGGCGGCCGCCAGCAGCGCAAGCTCCTCATCGGCCCGGGCTTCCCAGTGGGCCTGCTCTTCAGGTTGATTGAGCGCCCGATGAAGATTTGCCAACTCGGCGAAGACGCGAGCGAAGGTGCCGTGTACGTCGACCGGCCGTTCCAGGTTACCAGCCCGGGCCACCGTCGCTTCCCGTAGCGCAACCGCTTTTTCCAGCCAGCCGATCGCGCTCGCGGGATCGTCAACCAGCATGATCTCGGCCTGGCCGCGCAACAGGTAGGTCTTGGTGAGAATGAGCAGGTCTTGAGGGCCGAGCACCCAGCCTGCCTGCTGCCGCCGCTCGAAAAACCCTGCTGCGCGTTCGAGTGCCTGGGCGGCGCGCTGGTCGTCGTCGGCAGTGTGGTAGGCGGCGCCTAAGTAGAAATTGATGATCCCCGTATTGGGCGCGTCGCTATCACGGGGGAGAGCCTGCTCAAGCAGCGCGATCGCTTCCCGCGCCCGGTTCTCATGCCAGGCAATCATCCCGGCTGCCGCGTTCACAAGCTCAGTCAGGCTGTCTGTGCGCAAGGCGGGGATTTCGACGCCCTCGCGAAGCTGGACCGCTGGGGGTGGCGATGACGGTGCGCTCGCCTGCCCGCCGGGCGGGGCTGGCGCGGATCCGACGGTCAAACCGACACTCGGATCGGTAAACACGACATAGGCGATGTACTGCGGCCGGCCATCAGCCCCCGTATCCTGCCGGTAAATGATGACGGCCCGGGCACCAATGCGCTTGCCAAGCGCCCGGGCCTTGGCGGTATCGCGCGCATCGAAGCGGACGGGAAGCTCCCGTACGACGATGCGCTCTGCCTGCCCTTGGGCGTAGAGGGCGTCGGCAAATTCGTCACGGAACGAGGCAGCCGCCGCTTCCCGGGTGATGGCAAACCCGATCGCCTGCTTCGGGATCGGGAGCGCCACGTTCCACAGGTATTGCTGATAGGCAAACGCACCGGCGACGACCAGCGTGGCAACCCCGACGAAGGCGACGGAGCGCAAGCTGGAGAGTGGCCCGGTGAAATGCCAGATCACACCGAGCCGCTCTTCTGGATCGACCGTCCGGTTGCGCAGCCAGAGGTAGCCAAGCATCAGGGTCAGAAGCAGCAAGATGGCGGCTGCGACGAGCAGAAAATGTTCTTGATAGGTTGAGAGCTCAAGGATCAGCCCTTTAAAGCTCTGGTAGAGCGACCAGGGGGAGACGATATCGAGCGAGAACTCCGGCGATGTGCTAAAGCCCACACGAAAGAGCAGCAGACCAACGAGAAAGACGGCGATCGAGGACACCACCCCCGACAACGTGTCGCGCAGCCAGCCGACGCTGTGCTCTCGCAACTGGCTTCCGACCGCATCGCCAAGCCGGCGGATGGGACGCATCAGGGCGATTCCAGCCTCGGGAGTGAGGAGCACCGGGAGCGCCCAGGTCAGCTCGGTGACGCCGCCGGTCTCGGCAACGGCGCGCCGGGCGGCAACGGTCGCTGCTTCCAGGGATTGGCCGCTCGCGATCTCCGCGTACCAGCGGGAGAAAAAGGTTGCCTGTCGCTCTGCGGGCATCGAGCGCGACACGCTGAGCACGGCGCAAGGTGGTCCTGTGGTGGCGAGCGGTTGATCGCCCGAGACAACGATCACCGGGATATCTGCGTCTTGGCTAGGGGTGGAAGTATCGCCGGCGTAGTGAAGCACATGTGGCGGGGAAACGTGGGGATCCGGCTTGGCGGCTATAACCGCCTCGACCCGCGGCTGAGCCCCAATCGCCGCCGCCAGCGCGATCGTTGACTCTTCGGCAGCAGGTGCCACGATGCGCACTCGCAGCCGGTCCGCCGTGACTGGCAAGCGGTCAGGGAGCGATGGAGCGGCTCCGGCCGGTGTGCGCAGCAGGGGCAGGCGGGGATTCAGCGCCAGAAAGCGCTCGCTCTCGGGATCACGCAGCCATTCCCATGGGAGCGCGGCGAGGGCGTCATCGGCGAGCGTGAGCGCGATGGACAGCGTTGCCTCCTCGACCCGGTGGCGGCTCTCTTCGAGGAGCCGCAGGATGGGGGGCGGAAAGGCGACAGC
>FWPU01007382.1_pt1 | contig 20305 bp, 14 predicted proteins | sample 2228361 | NCBI WGS metagenome assembly FWPU01 (sample SAMEA103939777, study PRJEB20133) | metagenome
CTGGATTGCAGGCGAAGACTGACCGGACACATGGGTTGGCGGATGCAGAGGTTTCCCGGAAAAAGCCATATTGATATCTGACGTGGAAAAGAGGAATAGCCGCTGCGTGCGAAATGTCATGGGCGAACCGAGGTTCTGTAGGGGCGCACCGGTGTGTGCGCCCCCATGGTCTGAGCGTTGAATGGTTACGAGGAGTTTGCGATGTCCTTTGATCCTCAGGAATGGATCCGTCTTCTGTGGGAAACCACACCTATTTATGTCCGTCCGAATCCGCCATGTTGGTTCATTCCCAATGAAGCCGGAGACCGCCTCCTTCAGGAAGCTCGAAACCAGCCCTCGATGCTCTTGGAGGACAAGGCCAGCCGATTCGAGGAAAGGCTTCCGGAAGCTTCGCCGGCCCAGGAGTTGGACAACCTAGACCCTCGGGAGCCGCAGAGCCTCAAAGAATTCTGGTTTCATCTCACCAACCGTTGCAATCTTTCGTGCCGTCACTGCCTTTTTTCTTCTTCTCCCCATCAAACTCAAGAACTACCGAAGACTGTGGTGCTTCAGACGGTTCGACAGGCTCATGCCCTGGGATGCCGCGTTTTTGCCTTTACCGGAGGCGAGCCTTTTGTGTACCGTGAATTTCCCGAAATTGTTCAAGAAATCTTTCGTCTTGCCGACTCCCACGTGGTGGTGCTTACCAACGGCCTGATCGCCCGCTCTGTGCTGGAAAAGCACAACTGGAATCCCGAACGGCTGCATCTGCAGGTAAGCCTGGACGGCTTGGAAAAATCCCACGACTTTGTGCGAGGTCAGGGAACGTTTTCCAAGACGGTGCGTGAGCTTCGAGCCCTTTCGCGCATGGGTGTTCCTTTCACTCTTTCCATGTGCCCTGTACGCTCCAATGTGCATGACGTGCCGCACATGCCGGATCTGGCGAAGGACGTGGGAGCTTCGAACATCCATTTCATGTGGTACTTTGTGCGAGGGCGTGGTGTGGCTCAGGAGTTTGTTCCGGTGAACGAGCTCTTTGATGTGGTACGCCTGGCTGTTGAACGTGCCGAAAAGCTCGCTGTTTCTGTGGACAACGTGCGTTCCTTAGCCTCCCAGGTGTTCGCTCCACCGGGAACACGACACGTGGCGGCCGGCATGGCCTGGGAATCCTTGGCCCTTGGCCCCGATGGCCAACTGTATCCTTCGGCGGCTTTGTTAGGTGTTCCAGAACTGGCCGTCGCGTGGCACGACGATCTGAACCGTGCGTGGAAGGAGAGCCCTGTTTTTCGTGATATTCGCTATCAGACGGCCGCATCCACCAATCATCCTCTGCGCTATCTTGTGGGCGCAGGGGATCCGGACCACAGCTACCTGGCTTCCGGAACATTCGTGGGGGCCGATCCCTACATGAATTTGTATGAAAAAATGGCCTTGTGGCTTATGGGGCGACGAGCTTCCCGTACAAACTTGACCGACAGACCGGCGCTCCGCCTCAAGATGGGGGACATTCTGGAAAACTGCGGCCATGCCCCAAACGGTGTGGCCTTCACCCATTCCAACTGCCTTCTGGCTTTGGCGTCTCCATCCAGCCTTTCCGTGGTCCGCGATTTTTACAAGGACGCGGCTGTTCGGCCTAAGCTGGAAATACTCAACCCTGTGGGCTATCCCTTGGAAATGATGACTCATATTCCCGAAGAGTACCGTTTTCGAGGTTACGGATGCGGCAGTCCCGTGGTGGATGCGGCGTTACGGCCCGGTGAAACGGTGGTGGACCTGGGATGCGGGGGAGGCGTCGAGTGTTTCATAGCTTCCAAGCAGGTAGGACCAAGAGGGCGGGTCATCGGGGTCGACATGCTTGAAGGCATGCTGAAGCGGTCGGTGGCCGGAGCCCACGTCGTGGCGAAGCGGCTGGGTTACGACAACATGACTTTTTTTCTCGCTCTGCTGGAATCCCTTCCCCTGAAGGACGAGTCGGTGGATGTGGTGCTTTCCAACTGCGTCCTGAACCTTTCCACGGACAAGCGTCGAGCCTTTGAGGAAATGCATCGCATTCTTCGGCCCGGAGGACGTCTGGTGGTTTCCGACGTGGTCTGCGACACGGACCCAGGCCCGGTCATTCGCAATGACCCTGTGTTGCACGGAGAGTGCCTTGGCGGGGCTTTCACCCAGCGGGACCTGGTGGGTCTTTTGGAAGAGTCCGGGTTCAAAGCGTTGCGATTTGTGAAAAGGTTTCCTTACCGTACCGTAGCCGGGCATCGGTTTTACAGCCTGACCTTTGAAGCTCACAAAGAAGGGCCCGCCGACACCGTTTCCGTTCTGTATCCGGGCCCCTTTGCGGCCGTCCAAACCTTTTCCGGAACCCGGCTCATTGCGGGATCCATGAGGCATCTTTCCCGGTGGGAAGCTGAAATAGTGAACGATCAGGTGTGGGTTCTGGATGAGGCGGGAACGGTCACGAACAGGGAAGGGGAAAGTTGTTGCACGTGCCTACCGCCGGAAACATCCCCTGGGATCGGGACGGAACAGGGGCAGGCTTTCAAAGTTTCGGCTTCCTCCTTTGGGTTGGAATCGGGTGCCAAGGCACGAAGCATTCCTTTAAGGCGTCGGTCGGGATGCATGGTCTGCGGGGAACCCCTCACTTATGACGCTGCGGAAACCCTGCAAACCTGTGTCTACTGCCAAGGCCGTTTTCCGGCATCTTCCCGTTGCGCCAAAGGACATTTCGTCTGCGACGTGTGTCATTCTCGGGATGCTCTGAAGGTGATGGAACACCTGTGCCTTTCTGCCGACGAAACCGATCTGATCGCCCTCATGGACAGAATTCGACGTCATCCCGTGATGCCGGTGCACGGCCCGGAACACCATGCCCTGGTACCCGCCGTGATTGTGACCGCCTATCGGAATGCGGGAGGAGCTATCAGTGACGATCAGATCCGTACCGCGCTTCGGCGAGGATCCCAAATCCCCGGCGGTTCTTGTGGATTCATGGGATGCTGTGGCGCGGCCGTGGGCGTAGGCATTGCATTTTCCATTCTGCTGGCTGCCAACCCAGTGAAAGGTCGGGAACGATGTATGGCGCAACAGGCCACGCAGGCGGCTTTGGCGGAAATTTCATCCTTAAATGTCGCACGGTGCTGTCAGCGCGATGTCTGGATTTCCTTGAAAAAAGCTGCCGAAATCTCTTCGAAGTTTCTGGACCGGCCTCTGGTTGCCGATCACACGCTCAAGTGCCGTCAGCAGGCCAAGAACCGCGAATGCGTGGGGCTTCAATGCCCCGTGCTGAGAAGCCTGAACGGACAAGCAAGCCAAGGGGGTTCAGCATGAAGCATGCGTGAACAGGGGACACGGTTGGACTAAGGGTGCACTGAATCGCTTAAAAGGCAAGTCAGAATGCCTAGGGTTTGAAAGAGTGAGAAACGCAAAGGGAAACTGGACAAAGTTGGAGCCGTGGGATGAATCAAATCGGGAATTGGCTTCCCTGGTTCGGCCGAAGGATTGGAAAAATCCTGTTCCCAGTTCCTCCTACAACCTGGTGGTCATAGGAGGTGGCACGGCGGGGCTGGTGGCCGCGGCCGGTGCGGCCGGCCTGGGAGCCAAAGTGGCCTTGGTGGAGCGAAACCTTCTGGGGGGCGACTGCCTCAATGTGGGCTGTGTTCCTTCCAAGGCCATCATCGCGGCTTCACGGTGCGCTGCAGCGGTGCGTGATGCGTCCCGGTTCGGTATCCATGTGCCTGAAGGGGTTCAGGTGGATTTTCCTAACCCAAGTTTGTCATTTTTTAGCGTAACTTATTGTTATTGCTTGCTTTGTGTTTTTTCTTTTCCACTACAGATTTTTCAACCAATGGTCATAACGCTTTTAAGCGGCCGCGTTGGCAGCCCTAGAGCATTGTAAATCTCCACATGAATGGGTTCAGGCTCCGACGTATGCCGGATGTGAATCATCTGTCCTTTGTCATTGAGCATGCTTGTTGTCACACGGACTTGTCCGCTCAAATGGGTTCGCAATGTGGCCCATAGATGGCAAATGCCACGGGCTCGAAGGGCCCTTTGGATCACGCATAAAAGGTGGTAAGCAAGAACGGTGATAAAGAGATGCCCCTGAATTCGCCGTGAGATACGGTGATAAACCGGACGCAATGACAGTTCATGCTTGAGACTTCGAAAGGAAGCCTCGACCTGTGTCAGCATGTTGTAGAGATCCCAAAGTTCCTTGTTGGAAAGATCCGTCCTGGAAGATCGAAGTCGATAACGGCCGGAAAACCTGTTCTGAAAAGCTTCCTCATCTTTAAGCTTCCAAGAAAGCTCAATGGCGTTGCCATCTTTTTCTTTGACGTGGATCTCATAGAAGTGAGCCACGAGGCTGTATTTTTCCTTGAGACGACCGATGCGCTCCAAAACCTTTTCGTATTTTTTAGTGCTTCCTTTTTTATGAAGGGAATCGGCTATATTCTGAAGTTCCTGTTCAAACCTTATTTGAAACCGATTCTTGATGGACTCTTCCTTGACTTGTCTGCCCGTGCTCTCGCACAGCAAAAAGACTTCGCCGGTTTCCTCGCTTCGAATGGCCTTCACCGTCCCAGAGGGGCCTTCGTGAAGCACATCCGGTGTCCCCTCCGGAATCTGAAGCCCTCGCCTTCGGTCCACACAAATGTAGTCCAAGCCTTTGGCGCGAAGCATGTCCAGATTGGCCTTGGTGGCTATCCCGGCGTCCATCACCACCGTAAGCCTTTGATGGGTCAAAGACAGTTGTCGTGGTCGGCGCAGCAACATTTCGTCCACAACGGTTTCCAAAGTGGTCGGCTCCGAAACATTCCCCGGAAAAACCCTGCTGGTTTTGGGAAATCCGTCCTCGTCCAAAACAAGGCCCAAGGTCACAAGAGGTCGATCGGTTCTTTTTTCCTTAGACGTCCCCCGCTGGGCCTCCTCGGCGCTGGGATTACCCTCAAAGTAGGTATTGGTCAGATCGTATAGGATAAGCCTTTCCCCAAGGCCGAAAAGCTTTCGTTCCTGCTGCACGAGAGCCTCTTCGATGGCCTCCTTGGACACCACCAACCGATCCAGAGTGCGATAAAGGCTGGGCAGTGATACATCTTTTTCCCTGATGCCCATCACTTCATCAAGGGCGCTTCTTTGACGAAACCACTCATAAGTTTCTCGTTCACTTGCGGGATAGAGGAGCTTTCCAAGGATGAGCACCTGTGCCCGAGCCACATCGGTTTTGTCCAACCCACATGATCCCAAAATCCTTGTCATTTCCAACTTCTCATAGGCCCACGCGCCCACAACTTCGGCCCCCACAGAGCGCACGTCCTCGGACTTCAACGAGTCAAGATCAACGGTTTCCCATGTGCCTTCCTGTTTTTCAGATTGAGATGGAATTGTTTCCAAACGCTTCTTTCGAACAAGCGAAGCAAAATGGCGAGCCAGTTTCTCGATCTCCTCGGAAGGCCCAAACATGGGATGTTGGCCATGGAGCAGTTCTTCAATCCGCTGGGCCAAAATCTTAAGGTCCTTGGAGTCAAGATCCAGCTTTCCCAAATTAAGGAGGGTCCTCTGCCTGGGTCCTTTGGGAGTCCGGTAGGACTCGACCAATTGATGGTAGAAATAGGTGGACCCTGATTGGGGATCCTTTCTTCTCGCTTTTCGAATGAACATAGCATTGGAAAATTACCATGAAGTGCATCTTTGTGTCAATAGTGGAAAGTCATTATTTGCCACTACATTGAGATTTTGCCCCTTCCAACAACGTGTTTTCAAGGACTTACATGACCAAAATCGGTCAATCTGGGCCCTCTTTAGGGAATTTGTGACAAACTCGGGTTAGGAGGTGTGTTATGAACGGTTTCAAACACTTTTCCAAAGCTCTTTTGAGGTTTCGAGCCCCAGTTTTCGCCTTGAACGCCTTTTATCTCTGCGTGTTTCTGCTTCTTGCCGGATTTGGTTTTTCCCTGCTTGCGGAAGGCTCTACCGCCTGGGCCGAAAAACCGCAGTGGGCTCAGGGACGTATCCTGGTCCAGGCCCGGGTCGGGGTCAGTGACACCGAACTGGACGACGTGCTTTTCGAGCATGGAGGTCGTCGTCTTGGGGTTTTGGAAAAGATTCGAGTCCACGTGGTTTCGGTGCCTGCGCAGGCGGAAGAAGCCGTGGCTCGAGCCCTTTCCAGGCATCCCAAGATCGCCTTTGCCGAACCGGACGCTCTGATCCCTCCCGACGACACTGTTCCCAATGATCCCAAGTTTAACAGCCAATGGCATCTGCCTCTGATGAAGGCTCCCGCAGCCTGGGACTACACCCTTGGAGACGGCATCATTGCGGCGGTTCTGGACACCGGCGTGGACAGCACCCACCCGGATCTTGCCGTGAAACTTGTTCCCGGATGGAACATGTATGACAACAATGCGGATACCTCGGATGTTCACGGTCACGGAACCTACGTGGCTGGGGTCATCGGCGCTGCGGCCAACAATGCCCTGGGAGTGGCAAGCCTTGCTTGGAACGCCAAGATCATGCCTGTAAGGATCAGCCAACCGGACGGGTATGCCTATTTCAGCACCATCGCCAGCGGACTCACCTGGGCGGCGGATCACGGGGCACGGGTGGCCAACATCAGCTACGGAGTCACGGGAAGCTCAACTGTCACCAGCGCCGCCAACTATTTTCGAAGCAAGGGTGGGCTGGTTTTCGCTTCGGCCGGAAACTCGGGAACGTTGGAAAATATCTCGGAAAACCCTGCTATCGTGACTGTTTCCGCCACCACCAGCTCGGATGTGAAGGCCAGCTGGTCCAGTTACGGAAATTATGTGGATCTGGCGGCTCCAGGAGCCGGCATTCTCACCACAGCTCGAGGCGGCGGCTATGCCAGTGTATCCGGAACTTCCTTTTCCAGTCCCGCAGCGGCAGCGGTCGGTGCTCTGGTCTTCTCCGTCAACCCAGCCTTCACACCGAATCAAGTGGAAAACATTTTGAAGCAAACAGCCGTGGATTTGGGATCCGGCGGCTGGGATACCTACTACGGTTACGGCCGCGTGGACGCTCACGCAGCAGTCCTTAAGGCTCTACAAACACAAACCCTGGATACCGAGCCGCCCAAAGTGACTATCACAGCGCCCAAAGCAGGGGCCGTGGTTTCCGGCAATGTGGCGGTGGATGTGTCCGCCTCGGACAATGTGGGTGTTGACCACGTAGAACTTTACGCCAATGGACAACTGGTCGGCCAAGCTACAGAAGCTCCCTATGGGTTTACCGTGGATACCCTTGGGTTCGCCGATGGCTCGCTTACCTTAACGGCCAAGGTCTGGGATAAAGCCGGAAACATTGGAACATCCTCCGCTGTGACGATCACCGTGGATAACATTTCGGATCCTGTGGACACCGAGCCGCCTCAAGTAGCCATCACAAGCCCGAGCGACGGCTCAAAGGTTTCCAAAAAGGTCGCCATTTCCGTGACAGCGAAAGATAACGTGAAAGTCGCCGGGATCAAATGTTACATCGACGGGGTGCTCAAAGCCTCCACCACCGCCTCATCCCTCAGCTACATCTGGAACACCTCGTCGGCGGCCTCGGGCACACATACCATCACGGCCGTCGCCACCGACACCGCAGGAAACCAGGGGCAGGCTTCGATCCGCGTGATCAAATAAAATTTCAAGCCACCGCCTTTGGCAAAACCCAAGCCACAGGGAGCAAGAAAAGCTCCCTGTGGCTTCCAAACTTGGCGTGCCTCTCGTCTAGAGATTCCATAACCGATTTTGCCTCGCCACTCTCATCCCATGCAAAACAAAGCCAAGCCCACTGGCTGCATGAAAATGGAAGTCAGAAACTCCCGCAAGAGATCCTTTCCAGGGAGTGTGCAACACTTTGCCACTTTTGATGCACGACTTTGCACATGTGAGAACCTGTTTGCACACTCAACCCAACGCCCTCAGAACACTTGCCACACTAACAGATCGATTTAATTAAATATATTAAACCTTCTTTGAAGCGTGAGCTCTGGCACTTTTTTTGCCTTATGGGCTTGCAAAGCGCCGACAACATCCCCAAACCGAAAATTATGGATGATAATCGGCAAGGGATTTGACTGGACCGAAATAAAAGATGGATCTGACGCAGGCGGTGAAAATACAACGTTTGATGTTGGGGAACTAGATTCGGTTTCTGGCTGCTGGAAGTACGGTCGAACCTTCATGGGTTTGAGGCTTTGAGCGGGAAAGCCCTTCCAGCTGGGAGAAGGCTTCCAAGGAATTTTGATGGACCGCACAAGTATTAAAGAAAAGATAGATTATGCAAAAACGGCTTATGCTGGCTCTGGTAATGGGAACGCTGGCGATGATGCAAACAACAGCCTGGGCAGTGCCAACGCTGCAATTAGGAGCCCCCGCCGGCCAAGGCGACACCGGTACGTATGCAGATTACAACGATTGGACTTCCCCGGAAGAAGATGACACTGCTCGTACATCTGGAACTACCATCTATGCCGCAGGCAGCTATGGTGTCCAAAATCAACCTTTGTTGATTGGAGGCCAATACACGGGTACGGATGGAACAGGCAAGGATTGGAATGATAATGATACCTCCTATAGCTTTGGATTTGATGTATCGTCGTTTAAAGATGTCGGAGCTATTCTTTTAGTTTCGATCTACACCGATAACGCTACCCTCGCTTTTCAAAATCTGAAGCTTGATCGAAATGACGACGACCCCGACCAAGGCTCTTACGGACCCTTTTATACCACCCAAACACCCCTTAATAGCCTGTCGTGGTGGCCCAGCGATTACAATGACGTGGGCAATCACGAGCCAGTCAAAGATGCCAATGCTTACTTATTCTTCGACATTGGAAACTTCGTGAAATCCAACCCAGTACCTAACTTTGACGATGAAACCACAGGCAACGATAACGGGTCTATCAAGATTCTCACACTATCTGGGCTCGATTCAAAAATAGATTGGGCCCATTTCGATTTGCTGGCCATTGTCACGGACAAACAGGGTGAATCAAGAATTCAATCCACTCTCGCGAACAATCCCTTCTCCAAGGATGTTACCTGGGTTCCGAATGGTGGAGGGCCACCGAACATAATCCCAGAACCTGCAACGCTTTTCCTCTTTGGTACGGGGCTTGCCGGAAGCGTGGCATGGCTCCGCAAGAAACGAAAGAAGTAAACAACAACCACATCCCACCAAAAACAGCTACGGGGGCTTCAACGGAAGTCCCCGTTGTTATTTCTCCTCTCAATCTTCCCTCAAAAGGTTTGCCACATTCGTGCAACCGTTGTCTCGGGAAAGACGATTTGTTAGATGCAGATCCAACGCCCCGGTGTCAACGATCAAGGTGCGCTTAAAGTCGTCTCTGGATCATCTCATGTGACGGCTTGAGCCAAGGAGGGAACGCCCTTGACGGCCAAGAATATGCAAAGGAATGAACGTGGAGCTTCTCAACTGCTCCTGGCCGTGTTGCTATGGGCTCTGGCGGCGTTTGGCACCTCTGGGGCGATTGCCGAGGAAGACCTTAAGCCTCATGAAAAAAGGGAAGCCATGCTGCGCGTAATCCTGGCCGACATGGCCGCAACGGCTCAGGAAACGGGGCGGGGTACGCTTTCCGTGGGTGTGCGTGAAGCCGTGCGTCAAGTGCCCAGGCATCTTTTCGTGCCGCCGAATCTCGTGGATGTCGCTTATGAAAACCGACCGCTTCCCATCGGGTACGGCCAGACCATTTCCCAGCCCTTTATCGTGGCGCTTATGACGGAACTTTTGGATCTCCCTAAGGAGGCCAGAGTCTTGGAAATCGGAACAGGTTCCGGGTATCAGGCCGCGGTCTTGGCCCATGTGGCCAAGGAAGTCTACACCGTGGAAATCCTTCCTGAACTGGCGCAAAGCGCCGAAACCCGCCTGAAAAACCTGGGGATTGCCAATGTTCATGTAAAAACCGGGGACGGCTATTTCGGCTGGCAGGAACACGCTCCCTTTGACGGAATTCTGGTCACCGCTGCAGCTCCTCATATTCCTCCACCCCTCATGCAACAACTGAAACCCGAAGGAAAACTGGTCCTTCCTGTGGGACCTCCGTTCTTGACGCAGTATCTTACCGTGGTGCACAAGGCTCGAGACGGCACCGTCACCACCAAGCAGGTGCTTCCCGTAGCCTTCGTGCCGCTTACTCGAAGCAGTCCCAAGCCATGATTCCTTTGCCTGCGGTCTTTGTTCTTTCCTGTGCCGCTCTTGCCTATGAAGTCCTTCTGGTTCGTGTTCTGCACATTGTTCATGACCATCATTTTGCGTTCATGATTCTGAGCCTGGCTTTGCTGGGTTACGGAGCCGGCGCCACAGGGCTCACCCTGGCGCAGCGCTTTCTGATTCAACGCTCCAGAGCCGCTTTTGCCGTCACGGCGGTTTTTCTTTCCTGGATGGTGCTCCTAAGCCCTGCGGGGCTTTCCCGAATCTCTTTTAACCCTTTGGAAATCCTTTGGAACCCGCGCCAGATTGGTTTCCTTGCCGCTGTTTTTGTCACCCTTAGTCTTCCCTTTTTGGCCGCGGGTCTGGGAATCGGTTTGGCTTTACGCTCGGAACCGCAACGCCTCCACCGGGTCTATCTTGCGGATCTTGCAGGAGCCGCCCTGGGGGCCGCCTTGGCGGTCGGATTGATCCATATCTTCGATGTGTCATCAGCTTTGAGAGCGGTTTCGATTTTAGCCGCCTTGGCCGCCATCATTTCACAGATGGGCAAGGCAGAAAGGCCAAACACCGACAAAGATTCGGCGGGTATCGTACCGTCTCTTTTGCTGTCTTTTTTTCCGCGGGCTTCGGCCTGTGTTCTGGCATGCCTGGCGATCCAGGTTCTTGTGCCGAAGAAGGCCTTGGTTCCCACACCCTATCCCTACAAGGGTTTTTCATACGCTCTCAAGGTTCCCGAAACCCGAGTGCTCACGGAACGTTTTGGGCCCATGGGCTGGGTCACGGTGCTGGAAAGCCATCGTGTACCCTTTCGATCCTTTTCGGGCTGGAGTCTTTCCTGCACCTCGGAACCTCCATGGACGCCTCGAGCCCTCTTTGTGGACGGCGTAGGGCCTGTTCCGCTGTTTTTCGAAGAAGCCTTTGTCTTGGCTCCGTCGTTTCGAGAATGCCTCATGAGCACCCTGCCCTACAGACTGGCACGGCTTCATGGTGAAAAACCCGAAGGGCTGCGAGTCCTTCATCTGGGTCTTCACGGCAATTGGGAACCGGCCGTAGCCCTTCTGGAAGGTGTCTCTTCTCTGGATGTGGTCGAAAGACATGAGGATGCGGCTCGAATGACCCTTCACTGGGCATGGGGGCTGACACCGAAGGATAGTTCCCACCGAGTCGTCGTGCATGGGACGGATACCCGAAGGTATCTGCGCACGACGACTCAAGTCTATGACGTGATTTTCCCCGTTTCCTTGGGAACACTCAGTGGTTCGGCAAGCGGCGCCGCAAGCCTCATGGAAGTCTACGACGCCACCGTGGAAGCCTTGACGGCTTACCTGGATCGACTGTCTTCCAACGGCTTTCTTGCCGTACTTCACAGCCTTTCCGTGCCGCCTCAAGCAACCCTTCGGTTCACAGCCACGGCCAAGAAAGCTCTGGAACGCCGCGGCATTCAACAGCAGGGTCGTCACATGGCCTTGATCCATGACTGGAACACCGCGCTGCTTTTGGTCAAAAAGAGCCCGTTCTCATCCAGGGAAAAGGATTTCATTCGACAATTCTGTGAGGAACGATCTTTCGATCTGGCCTATCTTGACGACATGAGCGCAAAAGAAGCCCATAGATTTCATGTTTCTGGAGGGGAACCCCTCTATCGAGCCATGACGGCTCTTTTGAGCATGGAAGCCGAAAATTTCATGAAAACCTATCCTTTTCGCATCGATTCAGTGACGGACAATCGACCTTATGTGTTTCACTTCCTACGCTGGAAAACTTTACAAGAGCTATTCGGGACCCGACATGGCCGAAATGTCCCGCTTCTTTCCTGGGGTGTTCCGGTGATTGTGGCGGCCTTGGTTCAAGCCTTTGTCGCCGCCGGCCTTCTCATAGCCCTTCCCGTGGCATTTCGTTTTCGAACCTTTCTTCGACAATCCCCACAGGCGGTCGCCAAGACTTTCGGTTTCTTCGGTTCCCTGGGCCTTGCCTTTCTTTTTGTGGAAACCGTGGTGATTCAAAAAAACGTCTTTGTGTTGGGACATTCAGTCTATGGTTTTGCTGTAAGCGTCGGATCTTTTCTCTTGTGGGCGGGTTTGGGAAGCCTCGCCTCTTCCTGGTGTGTGCTGTGGCTGGAGCAAAAACGCTTTCTGGGCCGCCGAAACCTTCTGCGGATCGTAACGGTTTTCACGGGAAGCATGGTCCTCGCGTGGGGCATGGTGTGGGTTGCATGGGCGCCGTGGATTCAGGGCTTGCAGGACGGTTTCCGATGGGCTTTCGCGGGCTTCGGGATGGCTCCTGTGGCGTTTCTTATGGGCATGCCCATGCCTTTAGGGCTGCGGGCCTTGGCGTGCACCGAGATCGATCTTGTGCCATGGGCATGGGCCATCAACGGATATGCTTCGGTCCTGAGTGCTCTGCTGGCCGCTTTGGGATCCATGACCTTTGGGTTTCCGGCAATCCTGGCAGTCGGCGGCTTCTTTTATCTTGTGGCCGCCTTGAACGCTCCCTCGGCCCAAAAAGAAAAGGCCGTTGGAAGCATCCCAACGGCCTGATTCGCCTTCGTGGTGGAGATGACGGGATTCGAACCCGTGGCCTCAGCCTTGCGAAGGCTGCGCTCTCCCAACTGAGCTACATCCCCGATGTGGAAGCAACGCGTTTATAGCTTTTTACGCAGGGTCTTGTCAAGGCGGCATCCACCGGATTATGGGTAAGGAAGTTTCAGGCTTTCCTTTCTTGAGCGAAGACTCGGCATTGCCTTCAAAACTTAAGGAGCTTTTCATGCTCAGTGACCTTCAGAAAAAGGCCGCGCAGGCCATCGTCAATGTTTTTGAAACAGGTCGTCCTCAGGGCGATTACGGCAAAGTCACCTATCATCCCATGGATCCCGGAGAACTTACCTACGGCCGATCCCAAACCACTCTTGCCAGTGGAAACCTGTACCTCTTGGTGCGGGACTACTGCTCGGCTTCTTCCGGCGCTTTCGGCCCGGAACTTTCCATCTATTTGGATCGTCTGGCCAAACGGGATTCTTCTCTCAATTACGACGAACGCCTGAAAGGACTTCTGCGGGATGCGGGGCAGGATCCCGTGATGCGTGAATGCCAGGACCGTTTTTTTGACCGAATCTACTGGGAACCGAGCCTTACCTCAGCGAAATCCATGGAAATTTCAACGGCTCTGGGGGTTTCCGTGGTCTACGACAGCCGCGTGCATGGATCCTGGCAGCGGCTTCGGGATCTTACCACGGAACAGATCGGAAAACCGTCCCAGGTGGGAGAAAAGGCATGGATTCAAGGCTACGTGCGGTGCCGCCGAGACTGGCTTGCGCATCACAGCAACACACTGCTTCGAAAAACCGTGTACCGTATGGAAAGCTTCGGCAGCCTGATCGATCAGAACAAATGGGGCTTGGAACTTCCGTTCATGGTGCGCGGCGTGCTCATCGATGCCTCCGTTCTGCTGGAAGCTCCCGTGCGTGTTTCCGCCGAAGAACCGGAATCGGGACGCCTGCTTCGTTTGCAGACACCAGCTTTACGAGGAGACGATGTGCGACGGCTTCAGGAAGCTCTGGACCGAGCCGGGTATCCTGTGACTGTGGACGGCGTCTTTGGGCCGGAAACACATGGAGCCGTCCTGGCGTTTCAAAAGGCCAAGGGCACCTTGAAGGTGGACGGTATTGTGGGCCCGGCGACGCGATCGGCCCTGGGACTGGATGTGTAGATGCTGAATTTGTTCGAATATTCAGCCAAAAAGGAGGAAGCATCTGGCAAGCACGTCGATGATGGAAAGCGCCTGGTCAAAAAATTGGGAGTCTATAAATGAGAGCGAAGACCCGGATTGCTGACCATGGGTCTTTGAATGCCGGGAAAAAGACGGAGTTGATAGGACGGTTTGAAGGGGCTGGGGCGGACACATCGGTCCGCCCCTACAGAGGAATGGGCGGTATTCTTTTGCATATGGGTTGAGGAGATAGTTCCGCCCCTATGGGTGAACACGCGTGACCGCACGGATGGGAAATAATCCTGTAGGGGCGCACCGGTGTGTGCGCCCCGAAAACGTGCCCCAGGAGCGTGTTTTGGGGCGGACAGATGGGTCCGGACGTACAGGTTGGAAGATACGGGGCGGACACATCGGTCCGCCCCTACGGGTCTCTCGGGCACATGGGGCAGGCCGCACGGGTTGCAGGATTCGGGGCGAGTCCATGGGTCTATGGTCACGGTCGGTGTCGGGAGCGGGGGAAGTCCTTTGCCCGGTCCAGAAGAGGTTTCCGGGGTGTCAAAGGACAGAACGAAAAAAGCGGGCGATGGCCCGCTTTTTTGGTTTTGAAGGAATCGTCAGGAAAAAGATTAGTCGTCGGAGGATGCGGAGGCCCCTGCAGAGGACGCCGAAGACGAAGAACTTTCGGAACTGCTGGATCCCGAATCGGCATTCTTTTTGGAATGAGAGTTGTCGTTTTGTTTCCTTCCGGCATAGTCGGTGACATACCAGCCGGATCCCTTGAGGTGGAACGTGCTCATGGAAATCATCTTGCGCAGCGGCCCACGGCAATGAGAGCATTCGGTCAGGGGTGGATCGGAAAAACGTTGCATGGCTTCGGTGACTTGACCGCACTGCGTGCATTCGTATTCGTAAATGGGCATAACCTGTGACCTCCTTACCGCTTGTGGGGCGAAATGACCTTGTGTATGACGCACAAGATGTTTCGTCGGCATTATAAGCTTCGATCTCTCCTTGTCAAGGCTCGCCGCCTTTATGGACAAAGCTTTTTTTCACAAGCTCCGATTGCAATCCCCTGCCCTTTTCTTTAGAATCCTCTGGTCGATCGGTTTTGAATATTCGGAAATTGCTTGAAATTTTATACTTTCTTTGAACCGTACGCAGATCTTACGGGAGGGGCACAATGGGCGTGAAAGTTTCGCGAATCCTTTGGGCAATGGTGTTGTTGGTCGTGGTGCTTCTGTGGTCCGGAGCGCCGGTTCGAGCCGAAGAAAAGTCTTTTGTGTTCGGGCTGCTTCTGGTGGGGCCTTACAACGACAAGGGATGGAGCCAGGCGCACTATGATGCCGGCCTTTACGTGGAACGGACTGTTCCCGGAACCAAAATGCTTTATATCGACAAGGTCAACCCCGCGGACCGACCTGGAGTCACGATTCCTCAGGTGGTGGATGATCTGGTCTCCAAGGGTGCCAAGCTGATCATCGCCAATTCCGATGACATGAAGGACGGTATTCGTGAAGCGGCGCTGCAGCACCCTCAGGTTTACTTCGTGCATGTTTCCGGAGACGATGTGCTTACCGGCAAGGCCCCTTCGAATCTTTCCAACCTTATGGTACGCATGGAATACGGCAAAATGATGGCTGGCTTTGTAGCCGCCTTGACGACCAGGACAGGAAAAATCGGTTACTTGGGTCCGCTTATCAATGAAGAAACCCGTCGTCTTGCGGCGGCTACCTATCTGGGAGCCCGCTACGCATGGACGCAGGTACGCAAGGAGCCGGTGGAAAAGTTGGGTTTTAAGGTCACCTGGATCGGTTTTTGGTTCAATATTCCAGGAGTCACGGCGGATCCCAGTCAGGTGGCTCAAACCTTTTTTAACAGTGGCTACGATGTGGTCGTTTCAGGAATCGATACGGCGGAAGCCTTGACGGTGGCATCGCAAAAGCGCAAGGAAGGCCGAGAAGTGTGGGCGGTGCCTTACGACTACAAGGGCGCCTGTGAAACCGCTCCGGATGCCTGTCTGGGTGTGCCGTACTACAACTGGGGTCCTGGATATGTGTCGCTTCTTCAGGCAGCCATGTCGGGTGCTTGGAAATCCCAATGGTTGTGGTTGGGACCTGATTGGAAAGATTTGAACAATGAACAGACCAGTTCTCTGGGTTTCATCAAGGGACCGGCGCTGAGTCCCGAAGCGGCCAAAGCTGTGGACGGCTTTGTCACGGATCTGGCTTCCGGAAGCCTGAACCTGTTCGCGGGACCTTTGTATTATCAGGATGGATCCGTGTTTGTGCCGGCCGGAGCCATCGCTTCGGATCAAGACATCTGGACCATGAAACAGCTTTTGAAGGGCATGGAAGGCCAGAGCAGCGCCAAGTAGGACAAGGGACCGGGACACGTGGCGGAGGCGGTGCGCTCATGGAAGCGAGCCGCCTTTCGTTTTGTTGCGGATCGCTGACGGGGAAGCCTTCAGGAGCCGAACGCCATGTGGAATCACTCGGACCCCAGGCATCCTCCCCTACGAACCGATCCGCGCGCCAGCCTGTAGGGGCCGACCGATGTGTCGGCCCCTGACCAGGACGAAACAACCGGGCCGAGTGGCGTGTCGGCCCACAGGAAACACCCATGTGTCACCTGTCTGGGTCGGCCGGCAATATGGGACCATACGGATGAAACCATATTGCCCGTAGGGGCCGACCCATGTGTCGGCCCCTAAAACGCGGTCTTCGTCGTCATCCCAAACGGGGGACGGCCCGAATAACATTTGATGTTTTGACACATCTTCTTTGGACCTTTTTCATGGACATCGAACTTCGAAAAATCCACAAATACTACGGAACGGTGCATGCCAATCGAGGCATCGATCTCTTGGTACGTTCCGGAACCATTCACGGAGTTCTGGGAGAAAACGGAGCCGGCAAGAGCACCCTCATGAAAATCCTTGCTGGGGCCATTTCCAAATCTTCCGGAGATATTCTCCTTGATGGAAAACCTGTTCGTTTCGCCCATCCCGCCGAAGCTTTTCAAGCCGGCATCGGCATGCTCTATCAGGAACCTTCGGATTTTCCGTCTCTGACGGTCCTGGAAAATTTTATCGTGGGACAGCCGCCTTCTCCCCGAAAATCCTCCAAGGCATGGGCGGACACCCTGGAATCCCTGTGCCGCGATTTCGGCTTTTACCTGGATCCTCGAGCTCCCCTGGAATCTCTCACTTTGGGGGAACGTCAGCAATTGGAACTGATCCGCCTGCTGTCCCTCGGATGCCGTCTGCTTATCTTGGATGAACCCACCACAGGCATTTCCACGGCACAAAAGGAACTTCTCTTTCGAGCCTTACGGCATGTGGCTCAAGACGGCAAGACGGTGCTTTTGGTTTCGCACAAGATCGAGGATGTGGAAAGCTTATGCGATCAGGTGACGGTCCTGCGCCAAGGGCAGGTGACGGGATCCCTGAAGGCTCCTTTTGATCCTCGAGAAATTCTTACCCTCATGTTCGGCACGCCTCCGGCTCCTTTGCAGAAATCGGCTCGATCCTTTGAGCACATCAGCTTGGAATTTGAAAACGTGAGCGGGCTTGGAGGTCGATCGGGGCTGCGGGAAGCGACGGCAACCTTTTACCGAGGTGAAGTGGTGGGGTTGGCCGGGCTGGAAGGAAGCGGTCAGGGCGTTTTCTTGAGGCTGGCCGCAGGGTTGCAAAAGCCTGTCTCGGGTCGCCTTCGCCTCTTTGGTGAAGATTGCACCAGATGGGATCACCATGCCTTTCGTCGGCGCGGTGTCGCTTTCGTGCCGGAAGGACGACTGGAGGAAGGGCTCATCCCAGGACTCACCCTCACGGAACATGTGGCTCTCGCGGCTTGTCCTTCCACATGGCGTGTCCCATGGCAGGAAGCACGCCGCATGGCCGAAGAAAAGATCGAAAGGTTTCGCATTCGAGGATCAAGTGAATCCCATGCGGACTCCCTTTCCGGTGGAAACCAGCAGCGCCTGCTTCTTTCGCTCATCCCTTCGAAAGCTTCCGTGTTACTGCTGGAACAGCCCACTCGAGGCTTGGATGTGGAATCGACCCACTGGGTTTGGGAACATCTTCTGCAACTGGCGAATTCAGGCATGACCGTCCTTTTCAGTTCCGCAGAATTGGACGAGATTCTTATGGTTTCGGACCGTGTGCTGGTGTTTTTTAACGGGCGCATTTTGTTGGATGTGGACGCTCGGGACGCTCACCCCGACAAAGTGGCCGGTGCCATTGCCGGCCGTGTCTCGCTCTGAGGCCAAAGGACGCTATGAAGCCACAATCTTTTCGAGAACCCCTTCGGCGCCTTGTTTGGACTATGGTTTTGGCCCTGGGGCTCAGTTCCGCCATGGTGGCCCTGAGCGGCGCTTCCCCCTGGGACGCTTACCGCCATATTCTTTTGGGATCTTTGGGATCCTGGGGAAAAGTCGCCCAGGTTTTTCGAGTCTGGATACCCTTGACCCTGTGTTCTCTTGGTCTTCTATACACGTTTCAGATCGGATTGTGGAACATCGGTGTGGAGGGTCAGGTGGTTTTGGGGGCTGTGGGAGCTACGGCCATGGTGCGCTGGTTCAACGGAGCGCCTCCTGAGTTGGTGTTGCCTGCGGCGCTTTTGGGAGCCGGTCTTTGTGGCGGTCTGTGGGCTCTCGGGGCGGGATTTTTGAAAACACGAGCCGGTGTGAACGAGATCTTTGCCGGTCTGGGCCTCAATTTTGTGGCGACAGGTCTTCTTTTATGGCTCATCTTCGGTCCCTGGAAACAACCGGGTATTGCCAGCATGAGCGGCACGGAAACCTTTCCGGAAGCCTACTGGTTTCCCGGCCTGACCGGATGGGCCGTTTCCCCTTACGCTCTGGGTGCCGCCATGGCTTTCCTGGGCCTCACCGCCTGGACCCTGAAAACCACACGCCTTGGACTGGCCCTGAAAGCCATCGGCCAAAACCCGCAGGCTTCGTATCTTCTGGGACTAAGTCCTTCCCGATGGATGCTGGTGGCTATGCTCCTGGCGGGAGGACTCGCCGGTTTGGCCGGAGCCTACCAAGCCCTGGCGGTTTATCATCGGCTTATTCCCAATATTTCCAGCCAATACGGATACCTGGCTTTATTGGTGGTCATGCTGGCCAAGGAGCGATGGCAGCCGATTCCCGTCATCTGCTTTTTCTTTGCGACCTTGAATGTGGGAAGCATTCAACTGCCCATGATGCTACGCATGGATTCTTCGCTTGCCGGGGTTATTCAGGGGAGTCTTGTGCTTTCGGCTTTGGCGGTCCAGGGCTTGGCCTCCAGAAGGAGAAACGCCTCGTGAACGACTGGCATGTTTCCCTTTTTGTGGCAAGTCTCCTGGCAGGGGCAGCTCCTTTGGTCTTGGCCGCCATGGGGGAAACACTCACGGAAAAGGCCGGCATCATCAATCTTTCCCTGGACGGCACCATTCTTCTGGCGGCCATGGCGGCTTTTGTGACGGCTTCGGAAACGCAGTCTCTGATCCTGGGTTTTGGCGCCGGAGCCCTTACGGGAGCCTTCACGGCGGCTGTAGTGGCTTTCATGAGCCTTCACCTGAGACAATCGCAGGTGGCCGTAGGCTTCGTGCTGACCCTTATGACCAAGGATCTCGCCTACTTTTTGGGCAATAACTATGCCCGTCTGCCGGGACCTCAGGTGCCCACGATCCCTGTACCGTTTCTTAAAGATTTGCCGCTGCTCGGCCCTTCTTTGTTCCAGCACACGGTGGTCACGTATGTCTCGGTGCTGTGCATCGGAATGACATGGGTTTTTCTCTATCGGACACGGTTTGGTTTGATCCTCAGGGCCGTGGGAGAAAATCCCGGAGCTGCCTTTGCCCGTGGAATCCACGCGCCACGAGTGCAATTTCTGTATACCGTGGTTGGAGGTCTTTTTGTGGGGCTTGCGGGAGCGGCGTTTTCCTTGAGTGTGAAGCCGGGATGGGGACGGCCTCAAGGGGCTGAAGGGATCGGGTGGATCGCCTTGGCGTTGGTCATCTTTGGAGGCTGGCATCCGCTGAAGGTGGCTCTTGGAGCCTATCTGTTCGCTTTGCTGCAGATGCTGGGAATCACACTGCAGGGTCTTTGGCCGAGCATTCCTTATCAGGTGTTTCAAACCGCTCCTTTTCCGCTCATGATTTTTACGCTGGCTTTTATGCACCTGGCGGAACGGCCTGAAATGGAACGCTGGGCTGCGGCTCGGCCTTGGGTGGGAAGGCTTTTGAGGTTTCTCAGGGCGCGAGCCCCTCGAGCCCTCGGTAGGCCGGTTTTTCCCGAACGACATTCCTAAGGCGTGGAACCGGCATCGGTTTGTGGGCGCTTGGTTTGAATTCGCTGCCGAAATTCGTGCTTGTAGGGGCGCACCGGTGTGTGCGCCCCACAGACGCCCCCTTCCCGACGTTCCTTCGGGGCGGACACATCGGTCCGCCCCTACGAAAACGGC
>FWPU01007383.1_pt1 | contig 20304 bp, 19 predicted proteins | sample 2228361 | NCBI WGS metagenome assembly FWPU01 (sample SAMEA103939777, study PRJEB20133) | metagenome
TTAAATTGAAAATTGTGCACTTTTGAAAAGTTCCTAACACACTGGCTAAAAAACCTTGACAAAGTTGACCGTTAGGTTTATAAAAACATAACGATTATAGCTCATTAATCGAAATCAGATTTTGCGGTCAGGAGGGAACTTATCCAATTTTTTATAGAAAAGGAAAAAATTTAAAGGAGAGGAAAAATGGAAATTCGCTACAAAATTTGGTTAGAGCGAAAGAGAGAGGTCATCGCCGGTAATGGGAAAATAAATCTTTTAAAAACGATCGACGAATTGGGTTCGATTCAAAAAGCAGCAGAAAAGATGGGTCTTTCTTATCGCCATGCTTGGGGGATGATCCAGAAGATGGAGAGGAGAGCAGGCTTTAAAATAGTCAAAACTACCATAGGCGGAAAAGAAGGCGGAGGTGCCCTTCTAACCTCCCAAGGGGAAAAGTTGGTCCAGGGGTATTTAACGTTTCGGGATAATTTAGATAAATTTATTAAAAATAAATTTAAGCAAGAATTCAAAGGAAAATTCAAGAAGCTTAGAGGTGTAGGAGAAGGTAAGTAAGGATTGGCACGGCCCAAAATATTTTTAGGAAAATAATTTTTTTAAAAAAACTGGAATGCCTTGCTGGAAAATTTAAGAGTTTATAGCTATGCGCCTTTGGGGAAATGAATTCAATCGCCAGGAATTGGCTGGGGCTTTTGGAGATTTAGGAACTTTTATCCCCTTTGTGGTAGCCTATATAAGTTTGCATAATATAGATCCTTTGGGAATTTTAGTAGCCTTCGGGGTCTTTAAAATTATAGTGGGCCTTTATTTTAAGACACCTATTCCCGTCCAGCCTATGAAGGCTATTGGCGGGATGGCCATTGCTCATCCGGAGAGCATCACCCAGGGAATGATCTTGGGTTCAGGGCTTTTTACAGGTTTCTTTTGGTTGACTTTGGCTCTTACAGGAGCTATTTCCTGGCTGCACAAAGTTACTGGTAAGCCCATTAGCCGGGGCATCATGTTAGGATTAGGTTTTTCTTTTATATGGGAGGGTTTAAAAATGATGGGCGACCAGCCTATGGTGGCTATAAGTGCGCTCATCCTGACCTTTATCCTCCTGGCCCATGAAAAAATTTCGGTTATGCTCCTTCTTCTTGTTTTCGGTTTATTCGTTGCTTCATATAATAACCCCCAGTTATTTACGGAACTTGCCCAAATCTCCGGGCATTGGCGGTGGCCGCAAATTTATTTGGGGAAGATCACTTGGTCTGACTTATTGGCGGGAACTTTAGTTTTGGGTCTGCCGCAAGCTCCCCTTACCTTGGGCAATGCCATTATTGGAACGGCGGAAGAGAACAATGAATTATTTCCTGACCGACCGGTAAGCGTCAAAACAATTGCCCTTGATCATGGTTTTATGAATCTTTTTAGTGCGCTTATTGGCGGGATCCCCCTTTGCCACGGAGCCGGAGGCATGGCCGGTCATGTCCGCTTTGGAGCTCGGACGGGGGGAGCATTGATAATTATGGGTTTAATCGTTTTGATTATGGGTTTATTTTTTAGCGACTCGGTGATCCTAATTTTTAAATGTTTCCCCGTATCCATTTTAGGTGTCATTCTTTTTTTTGCCGGTTTAGAGTTGGCTTCCATCTCCCGCGATATCGGTTCGCAAAAGGAAGAGGCCTATATTATGCTTACGACCGCTGGTTTAGCTGTCTGGAATATGGGGGTAGCTTATTTAGCGGGAATGCTCTTATATTATGGCGTGAAGAAAGGTATCATTAAATTTTAGCCCGAGCGGTAGACCAAAAAAGCATCCACGGCTCGTGGATCAATTATCTCTCCAGAGCGAATTTGACCCAGGTTAGAAAAAAGTTTCTTTTGCAAGAATTTTAACCACCAAGAGAATCTCTCTTCTTTAGGTCCTGCTAATTGCCGTGTGAGAGAAATTTTTCCCCCTAAGGTTAATTCTCTAAATAAGGAAAAAATTTTTCCCTCTTCGGCGAAATAGCCGTCCTGTTTTAATTGGGCATAAATTTTGTTAAGTTCAAGAGGGGTTAAGGGCGTTAATTTGGAGGTACCATATAGAATACCTTGGGCTAAAAAAGTAAGGCAGATAGTGCTTATGGGTGGATCAGGAAAGTAGCAAGGTTCCTTTTCTATACGAATTAACTCATCTACCGCGAAACCAAAAAGCTCAAAGATAATTTCTCCTAAGGTAGAAATTTTATGCAAGCGGTCGGCAGTTAAAGATATTTGCGTTAGAGCAGTAAAGGGGCAAAAATTTCCACTATTTTCATCAAAAAAGAGAGGCCTTGGTCGTAAGAGTCCTTGCATAGTTTCCCTTAAAGGCGAGTCGAGAATTTCTTGTCTTCGGGGAAGATTGGCTAGCCATCCCTTCTGGATAAGCTGATGGGCCTTTCTTTTAAGGTCCAGGCTTAAACTATATCCGGCTTGAAAAATTCGGGTGACGGGGATTTTCTCTAATAATCGACAGGCTTCAGCGGGGTCCTCCTGGCTCAAATATTTGAGGCCAAGGTCCAGGGTTTGTAATGCTTTGCGGGCAGATTGATAGAAGGCTTCTACGTCTCCTAAATGAGCGGCATCCGCGATAAGAACACGGTTGATGAGTCCCGCCAATTCCCATTTTACGCGCTCTTCAGTTTCTTCGGTTAATTCCTTTTGCAAAGCCTGAGAAAAGAAAGTCCCTCTATAAGCCACTTCTAAATATGTAGGGGTGGGAAAGGATTCTTCGGGCTTGGGCAAAGGCAAAAGATGCCCCTTTTTGATTTTTTCGGGAGAGAAATAAGCATAGATCTGGCAAGCTTCATCAAAGTCAGGAAACCCCAGATCAGCTAACCTTCCCTTGCGCCAGCGCAACGCTAATTCTTCGTCCTCCGCAGGGATACTCCATAAAATTTCCTGCATTAGGACTTGATAGATATCTGGCAGGGAGGCATATAAGAAATGCAAAAGGCGCATAAGCAAAGGAGCATGCTTTTCTTCGCGGAATTCGATATAATAAATTTGGTCCAAAGAAAAAAGAGGCGCTTCTTTATTTTCTTCTGGTATCTCTTCCGGGTGCGGGCTTTGATAGACCCGCAACACTTTGCCCAAAGCGGAGACCAAAAATTCTATGTCAGCGGTGCGCCAAAACTGGCGTAATTTATTTTCGCCACATTGTTCTAATATCTCCAACCAAAAAAGAAAGCGCTCCGGAATAATTTGATCTTTAAGCCATAGATCAAGATCAAGAAGATAAGTTAACTGCTCAGGAGTAGTAAGCGAGATCAAATCCACAGCATCTTGTTCACCCACTTCTTTGATCGTTAAGAAAATTTCGATTTCGGGCATTTTAGCTACCAGTGCAGCTGGATAAGGAGAGTTCAAAATTTTTTTAATTCTTTTTTTTCCAGGGAGAGCTAAAATATCTTTTATTTCCTCACTGGAACTAACCGATGAATCTCCTCGCAGTTTTAATTCTTGCATTTTGGAAAATCCTTTTTCAGGGAATGGCTAAAGCATGTAGAAAAAAGAGAATTTTCTGATTTTAAATTAATCATCGAAGATGGATGTTTCAATATTAAGCAAATTAGCTAAATAATTTACCAAAATTATTTATTAGTGGGAGAAAAAGATATTTTAGTTAAAGAAGCGGAGCCAAGTATTATTCTCTTGAAAGGCATTAGCAAGAAAACCAATAATTTGACAAAAAATTAGGAAGTACTTATTTTAAAATTTGATTGAATAATCAAAGGGAGTTGGATTAATTCCTCCTCTCTTATAAATATAAACGGTGCGGCGGATACTTGCATTGGCTTAGCTGCGGCGGATTTGCAGGAATTCCTCGGTTTTGCGCTGAGTTGCCCTTAACAGCCTAAATGTTCTTTTTAATGATGGATATGGTGGAGGCTAATTTGCATGGTAATAGATAAGAATCTTTCAGTTGACCACAGGTTTATCCTGGGCATCAATTACTGGCCAAGGGAATCGGCCATGTATTGGTGGAAAAAATTTGACCACACCTTGGTCAAGAGAGATTTTACCACATTAGCGGAATATAATTTTAAGTTGGTTAGAATTTTTCTGCTTTGGGAAGATTTTCAACCCGAGATAAAGACTATTTCCACCAAGTCCCTCTCTTCTTTAGTAAAAGTGGCTGACTTCGCTTATGATTTAAAAATTAAAATTTTGCCGACATTTTTTTGCGGGCATATGAGTGGATTAAACTGGGCTCCCTATTGGTTGGTAGAATCAGGAAGAGGAGAAGGGAAGTATCCTTTATTTTTTGGGGGCTCGATAAGAGAAGGAAAAGTACGCAATATGTATACTGATAGGGAGGTCCAGAAGGCGCAAAAACTTCTTCTCCATGAAGTAATAAATGCCTTGCAGGGGCACCAAGGTATTTGGGGGTGGGACTTGGGCAATGAACCATCTAATTTTATTTTACCTCCCACAAAAGACACCGCCAAAGCCTGGCTGGAAGAAATGGTTACAGAACTAAAACGCTATGATGAAGATTTACCTGTTACTTTAGGGATGCATCAAGAAGACCTTGAAAATAATAATATTTTAACCCCAAAAGATGTAGCTGAATATTGCGAAGTAATTTCTATGCATGCTTACCCTGGATATGTAAATTGGAGCGATGGGCCGCTTGATGAAAAATTTGCTTTGTTTCTTTTAAAAATTACCCAATGGTTGGCAGGTAAAAAAGAAGTTATTCTTGAAGAATTTGGGCTTCCCATAGATCCGTTTCCAATAAAATTAAGTGATGAAGAAAGGAGGAAACTTGGCCCAATAAAGTTAGTTGCTCAAAATGAGGCGGAGGTCTATTACGAAAAAATTTTAAGGCTATTGCCTAAATGCGGAATAAAAAGTGCATTAGCCTGGTGTTTTGCAGATTTTGATCCCAGTTTGTGGGAAAAACCGCCCTTAAACGAAAGGGTACATGAAAGATTTTTCGGGTTATTGCGCTGGGATGGTCAAGCAAAAGGGATAGCCAAGATATGTCAACAAATGGCTTTTGCAAAAGGCATGATCCAGTTTAGTAATGATTGGATAGATATTAAGCCAGAAGAATTTTATGAAAAGCCGGGCGAACATATAAAAAGATTATATCAGAAGTTTAAAGAATACCTGATAATTAATTGATTTTTTGATTAAAATTTAAGATTTTCATTGATTATCTATAGAGGTTCAAAGCAAAAGGATCATAATGGCTCTTAAAGCAGATTTCTACATCTGAGGGGCTCGCCAAATAAAACTCTACTATTCTTCTGGGAAAAAGGCTTCTCCTAATTTCCTCCATTAAATATAGGTTTGGTTCAGCCAAGGCTATTTTAATTTTGTCGTTTTTATCCTCTAAGACTATTATCCTATGTTTTTGCGCATATTTTTCACCGATAACCATTTGTAAAAGAGGGGATATGGTAAAACCTTTTAAATTCACGATGGGCATATTAAAATGTTTAGAAAGGGCTTTTAAGTATTCATGATAGTTTGCAAATCCCATTTCTACTAAGAGAATTCCTAGAGGCTTATATGTTTCTGCCTGTTTTAATTTTCTTTGCTTATCTAAAGCAATTGATAACTGTTCAGGAGTAATCACTCCAGAATCGATCAAAATTTCCCCAAGAGGCTTTCTCTTGCGCGCGTAGTCCAAAGCCTTATTAATCTCGTCCTGGGAGATTCCCATTTCTTGTAGAATTTGACCCAAATACTTTTTAGGGTCTTTCTTTTGTAATTGTAGGGCTAAAGCTAATTGGGCTTTATTTATGATGTTTTTCTCTAATAAAATCTGACCCAATGTTTTTTCTTCGCGTCTGTTTTTGTCCAACATAGATGCAAAAATCCTTCTTTTTTAAAAATGAATTTTGCAATAAACATGCCAGATGTGGTTTGTATGAAAGTTCGCTAATTATTTGATTTTATTATAATATTTGGACAAAGATTTTTGCGGATGGGAAGGCTCCAGCCAAAAAGCTATTGAACCTAGTCAAAAATTTGAATATGGGTGTTAGAGATATATTTCTTGTCCATCCTGGGCCCACTCCAATTTTAATTCATGAACTCTATCAAGAACATCATTATGCAAATGAGTTAAGATTAGACGCTGGCATTTTAAATCTTTTTGCTTTTCTAATAGAGTCTGGTAGGATAGGTGATTTTTGACTTTTTTTTCAAAAAAATAGGCTTCGCAAATAAATATATCGGCCTTATAGGCTACTTTTAATAATTTATCGTCCCATTCGGTATCCCCAGAATAAGCCAGTACTTTTCTTTCGCTCTCTACACGCAAAGCATAAGCAGGTGCTCCACTGGGGTGAATTACCTCGAAAGGCTTGATTTTGATCCATTTCCATTCTTCTTCTTTTTCTTTAGAAAATTCCAAAAATTCTATGGGGAATTTTTGTTTTGTTTGCGCTAAACCAGGAAAAAGGATTTCCATTGCCGCTATCGTCCTATCTTTCACCCCGGGGGGACCAGCAAGGAGCAAAGGTTTAGTACGGTGGCTAAATTGAGCGTCTAAAATAAAAAAAGGTATTCCCCCAAAATGATCGCCATGGAGGTGGGAAATAATGATCAATTCTATCTGTTCCGGATTGATATGAAAGCGTTTCATTCCTATAAGGGCAGATGCGCCGCAATCGATAAGGAAATGGCCGGAGCTTGCTTCCACATGCAGGGAACTTTGCATTCTTCCCCCGCTGCCTAAGGCATCTCCTGTCCCCAAAAATTTGATTTTACGCATTGGACACCTTATTCTAAAAAGACCATTCGCCTTTTAGGAGTGACTGTAATTAGGCGAAAGGACTTCATTGAGGAAGCATCGGCGGGATCAGAAGATGGATAAAAGATGAATAAAGATCACCACCGAGTTGCCGCCAAGAGAAAGCAAGTTAAATATTCCTATGAATTCATAAGGCAAGCCCTTGGGCCTTGCCGAATAGGGCAAGAGATGAAACCTTCTCCTAAGTTTTCAATCTTGATTCCGCATGAACGTCCTATTGCCCAATTACAACGAATCCTCCCACGGGAATGGGTAGGGAATTTGAAAAAACTTCCCTAATACATTTGATTTAATCGGAAATAATCTATTATTTGTTTTTATCTCGTCCGATAAACAGGTCTTTGCACTCTTACTATATTTTTCAATTTTCCAATCCCCTCAATGGTACATTCCAGGGCATCCCCATTATTCAAATATTGTTTGGTGCTAAAAGAAGTCCCCGTGGGCGTGCCTGTGGAGATAATATCTCCGGGCTCCAAAGTAACAAAATGAGATATACGCGAGACAATATAGGGTATTTTGAAGATCATTTCTTCTCCCTGGCTGTCCTGGCGAAGCTCTCCGTTCACCCAGAGCTGGAGGCGCAAGGTATGCGGATCTTTAATTTCCTCTTTAGTAACTAGGTAGGGGCCTGAAGGAGCAAAAGTATCCTGAGCCTTCATAAAAAACCAGTTCACGCGGCGATTGGGATCATTCTTTCCTATATATTCTCTATCAGAGATGTCGTTCAATATCGTGTAACCGGCAACATGCTCCATAGCATTCTCTTCCGGAATATACCTGCCTTTTTTACCGATGACCACGGCTAATTCTACCTCATGATCTAATTCTCGGCAGGTAGGTGGAATGACAATGGCGTCTCCTTGGCCTATGAGCGCCGTCGCCGGTTTCATAAAAACGAGTAAATCAACGGGCAAGGGACCATCCCCGATGACCTCTTTTACATGGCTTACATAATTTCTGGCCAGGCACATAATCTTGGGTGGGTTTAAAATAGGCGGCAATAATTTTACTTGCGAAATATCTTTGATGCATTTGGGTAGGCGAGAGAATGCCCTTTCTTCTATTTTCTTTTTGCCCCAAAGAAAGACTTTTTTGGCTAAAGTAAGAGCTTTATTCCCTTGGACAAGGAAACTGCGCATATTATAAAGGCCCTGACCTATTTCTTTGGCGAGTTCTTTTTCCCCAATAATTTTAGCTCCTTCGGCTAAATCGATAATCTTTTCTTGCCAAATAACTCCTAATCTAACTTCTTTATCAACTTGGTAAGTCGCTAATTTCAAAATTTATCTCCTTTCAAATATTTTTCCAAAATGGCTTTTGCGCTTCCCTTACTTTCTTGAGAAGCGGATCAATTAGCTTATGATCAATATTTTGCCGCATTTGTTTATCTCGTCCTTGCGGAAGCAAGTCGCCGTGCATGGTCTTTAATACGGCCTTGGTAGCATCGCGAAGCCCTTGAAGGTGGTATCCTCCTTCCAAGACGAAGACAACTCTTCCTTGGCAGGTATCTTTAGCGAAATCCAGGATGATGCGGCAAAGATTGGCAAACCCTGTTGGAGTAACTTGCATACCCCCGAGGGGATCTTGGTAATATATATCAAAACCGGCAGAGACAAACACAATTTCGGGATAATATTCTCGGGCAATGGGTTCTAAGATTTCTTCAAATATAAGAAAGTATTCTCCATCTCCTGGGCCTGAAGGAAGGGGAAAATTAATGGTAAATCCTCTCCCTTCGCCGCTACCCACTTCATTTACGTGACCTGTGCCTGGATAATACGGATACTGGTGGGTGGAAAAATAAAGGACATCTCGCCGCTCATAAAAGGAATTCTGGGTTCCATTCCCGTGGTGTAGATCCCAGTCTATAATTAAAATCTTTTTTAACTTATAAATATTGATACAATAATTAGCAGCTATGGCCACATTGTTAAAAAGGCAAAAACCCATCGCTCGATTAGCCTCGGCGTGATGGCCAGGGGGACGTACAAAGGCAAAGGCATTTTGGACCCTTCCGGCCATGACTTCGTCTACGGCGACTAATACCCCTCCGGCCGCCAACTTAGCAGTGTCAAATGACTGAGCACAGGCATAAGTATCGGGGTCTAACATAGTCAGCCTATGCCCCGCAGTGGCGGCTACTGTTTGGATATGGCGGGAAGTATGCACCCAGGCCAATTCTTCTGTGGTGGCCGCGCGCGGAGCAAAGGTCATAAACTTATCTCTCATGTCTTCGTCTTGCAGCATCTTGTAAATTATACGCAATCTTTCTGGAGACTCAGGGTGATAACCATTGGCCGCATGGAGCATATACCGATCGTCCCGGATAATTCCTGTGGCCACTTTTAACTCCTTTCTCTTTAGTTAACTAATTTCTTGCCGGTGAGGCGAGCATAAGCCTCTAAATATTTTTCGGAAGTCTTCTTAATTACTTCTTCGGGTAAGGACGGAGCTGGTGACTTTCTGTTCCAATTGAGAGAAAGAAGATAATCACGAACAAATTGCTTATCAAAGCTTTTTTGAGGCCTTCCCGGCATGTACTCTGCTTTGGGCCAAAAACGAGAGGAGTCAGGAGTTAAAGCTTCATCAATAAGGAGCAGTTCTCCCTTATTATCAAGGCCGAATTCGAATTTCGTATCTGCAATTATTATCCCCTTCTCTTCGGCTATAGAAGCGGCCCTCTGGTAAAGTTGGAGACTTGCTTGACGAACCTTCTCGGCTAAGTTCAGGCCTAATATTTCTATTGCTTTGGAGAAACTGATATTTTCATCATGGCTGCCTATTTCCGCCTTTGTGGCGGGAGTGAAAATAGGTTCATCTAATTGGGCAGATTCTTTAAGCCCCGGGGGCAAAGGAATTCCACAAACCATGCCTTCTTCCTGATACTCATTCCAAGCTGATCCGGAAAGGTATCCTCTAACCACGCATTCTACAAGCAAGGGTTTGGCTTTTTTTACGATCATGGCTCTTCCTTGAAGCTTGTTGATTAACGATGATGAAAGGCCATGAGCCTCCTTGAGCTCAACGGTAACCATATGGTGAGGAATTATATCCGCCAAAGTAGTAAACCAATAGGCGGATAGTTGATTGAGGACTAAACCTTTATAGGGAATGCCATTAGGAAGTATGACATCAAAGGCAGATATCCGGTCTGTGGCCACGATGAGAAGGTTATCCTCTAAGTCATAGATATCCCGCACTTTTCCCCGATGAAACAAAGGGATCTCCTGGAAATCTGTAAATGTCATAATATTTTCATTCATTATAGTTTTCTCCTTTAAAATTTGGTTTTTAAGTTTTAATTTTGTTTTTAAGACAATTTTCTATGTATGTCAAGAAATAATGAATTCCTAACCCATTTAAATTTCGCCTCTTCCCCTCCCGCCCAGGCGAATAAAATAATTTGACATTCCAATCCATAATTAATAAAATTTTGCAGACTTAATGAGATCGAGAATGAGATGAAAGGCCAAAAGAATTATAACCTGCCCTGGAAGTTGGTGATCTATTGGAAAAGTTAAGTCTATTTAAAAAGATCATTTAGAACGGTCCTTTTAGCAACATTAAAATACCTTCAAAAATATAATTAAAGCAGGAGGAAAAAATGGCTAAAAGATATCCATTGAAGATCACGGTTATTAAGAAATTGAGTTCTCAGGAAATTTATGGGCAAGATTTGCCGGAGGTTTCGGCAGAGATGACACCTTATTGCGATCGATTGCAATTAGGGCAGGAATTTAGAGTCGACGAAACAGGGGCAATGCCCGTGGGGTTTTGCACCTGGGCTTGGCATGATATTTACCCTGCCGTAACTGGTCTCCGATTTGGTGGCAATTATCCTTGGATGAAAAAAGATGGCATGACTTATTCCTGTTGTAGCGATGGAGCGCGACCAGTGTTTTTTAAGATTGAACGAATAGAGGACTAACCAAGAGCATAGAGAAATAAGCAGGTTCAAGAACTCCAAGACAATCACGCTGACCAAAAGAATGATTTAGGAAGGCTGATAATAAAAGCTTATAATAACTGTGTTTTTAGCCTAGCGAGGAAGGAGATTTTATCCTCATTAGCATAAAAAGAGCAAAGCCCACAGCTAAAACACTTACTGCTTGGGCAGGGGAGAGAATGTAGGGTATGACCCAGCCTCGGGGATCACCACGGAAAAATTCTATAATAAAGCGGGCTGTACCGTAAAAAAGCAAATAATACCAGAATAGCTTTCCTTGAAAACGATCTCGGCGACGCATTATAATTAAAATCAAAAATATGCTGAAAGTAGCCAATGATTCATAAAGTTGCGTGGGATGGAGAGAAATATTGGGAGGGGCTAAAGTATGCGGGTCGTTAAAAGTAACTGCCCAAGGAACTTCTGTCGGTTGACCATAACAACATCCCGCTGAAAAACAACCCAGCCGGCCAATAGCTTGGCCAAGGGCGATAGAGGGGGCTACCAGATCAGCCAAAGGTTTAAACTTTAGATGATTTTTTTTAACATACCAAAGGCCGACTAAAAAAGCGCCGATCAATCCTCCATAGAAGACTAATCCTCCTCGCCAAAAAAAGAAGATACTTATCGGTTGATCACGAAACTCATGCCAGTTGGTGAGGACATAAAACAAGCGGGACCCAATAAGGGCCGAAATGAGAACGTAAAAAGCAAGATCCATGACGATGGTTGGGGAGATATTAACTCGGCGCGCTTCTTTTAAAGCTATGTAAACAGCCAAAAAGAAGCCAATGGCTAAGAGTACGCCATAGGTATGCAAAGTAAATCCGCCGATTTTCCAGAGGATGGGGTACATACTTTCCCTTTCTCAATAAAATTTAAAGTCTCTTGCGCATTATCTGGTAAAAAAGAAAAATTACGCCAATTGTTATTGAAGAGTCGGCAATATTAAAAGCTGGCCAATGCCAATTATACCAATGTAGGTCAAGGAAGTCGATTATCTCTCCCCAACGTAAACGATCTATTAGATTACCTATAGCCCCACCTAATATTAAAGATAAGGAGATAAAGGCCGTTTTGGCTCCGGGCCTCAAGTTTTTCAATAAATAAATTAGGCAACCTATGGCTAAGAAGGAAAAAAGAGTAAAAAAGATAATGCGGCCCAAAGTTGGATCTCCAGCCAAGAGACCAAAAGCCGCGCCCGTATTTCTTATATAGGTTAAATGAAAAAAATTGGGAATAATTTCTATGGATTGGTGTAAGGACATGTTTAGGTCGACCAAAAATTTTGTTATTTGGTCTAAAATTACTATGCCTCCGCTGATTATAAAAGTTAAGTAATATTTATTGCTCATTGGGGAGAACCAGAGATAGCTTCTAAAACATCATAACACCGCGGGCAGACAGAAGGAAATTTAGGCTTTTTCCCAGTATCGGGATTGTACATCCAGCAACGTTCACACTTCTGGCCCACAGCTCTAGTAATTAAAATATTTAATCCAGCTAATTCTTGGCTGGCGAAGGCTTCGGGGATAGGGCCTTCGCTCAGCGAGACTTGGGAAACAATAAAAAGATCTTTTAGTTGAGCCTGATGCGTTTCTAAGGAAGAGAGGAGCTCTGGAAAGGCGTGCAGAGTCACGGCAGCTTCTAAAGAATTGCCGATAAGTTTATTCTTTCTGGCAATTTCTAAAGCCTTAGATACTTCTCCGCGCACCTGCAAAAGAAGATGCCATCTTTTTTCCAAATCTTGATCGAGATATATCTCTTCGACCTCGGGTAATAAAGTGAGATGCACGCTTTCGGCGCAGGCTTGGGCTTTAGGCATAAGCTGCCAAACCTCTTCCGCTGTAAATGAGAGAATGGGGGCCATCAGGCGTACCAGAGCATCCAAGATTTTGAAGAGAGCGGTCTGGGCAGCGCGTCGAGCCGTAGAAGATGGTGCAGAGACATAAAGCCTATCCTTTAGAATATCCAAATAGAGGGCGCTAAGATCAACTATGCAGAAGTTATGCAAAGAATGAAATACAATATGAAACTCAAAATTAGCATAGGCTTCTCGGACCCGACTGATTAATTTCTGCAAACGTAATATTATCCAGCGGTCGATTTCCAACATTTGTTCTTGGCCCACGGAGTCTTGGGCTGGATCAAAGTCATAAAGGTTGCCTAAAAGAAAACGGCAAGTGTTCCGAATGCGCCGGTAGGCTTCAGAGAGGCGAGAGAGAATCTCTTCAGAGATGCGAATATCGTCCCGATAGTCCTCGGCAGCTACCCAAAGGCGCAAGATTTCCGCACCGTAGCGATTAATCACTTCTTGCGGAGCAACGACATTCCCTAAAGATTTAGACATTTTTCTTCCTTCGCCATCTACTACAAATCCATGAGTGAGCACGGCGAGGTATGGAGCATATCCCCGGGTGCCGACTGCTGCTAAAAGAGAGCTATGGAACCAGCCGCGATGTTGATCACTACCTTCTAAGTACATATCCGCAGGGGATTTAAGATTGGGCCTTTTCTCGCCAACGGCAGCATAGCTAACTCCGGAATCAAACCAAACATCAAGAATATCCATCTCCTTTCGAAACTTATTCCCCTGGCATTGCGGGCACTTGATATTTGGAGGAAGTAGATCTTCCGCCGGGCGCAGAAACCAGATATCCGCTCCCTCTTTTTCAAAAAAATTGGCTACATAGCTGATCAAAGCTTCTTCTACTAAGACCTGGCCGCAATTCTTGCAAGTAAAGGCAACGATCGGTACACCCCAAGCCCGCTGCCGCGAGATACACCAATCGGGACGGTTTTGAATCATTCCATAAATGCGATCTCTGCCCCAGCGAGGAATCCAAACAACTTGGTCAATAGCTTGCAGCGCTTTTTGGCGCAGCCCATTCTTATCCATGGAAATAAACCACTGTTCAGTAGCGCGGAAGATGATGGGATTCTTGCAACGCCAGCAATTGGGATATTGATGGCGATATGTTTGAGTATGAACTAAGTTGCCCACCTCGGCCAATTTCTTGATCACCGCATCATTAGCGGCGAATACATACTGACCGGCAAAAAATTCTACATCGGGAGTAAATCTTCCCTGGTCATCTACGGGGGAATAAATCGGGATGTTATATTCAATCCCAGATTCGTAATCCTCTTGGCCATGACCCGGCGCAGTATGGACACAGCCTGTACCTGTGTCCAAGGTGATGTAATTGGCCAAAATAAGGAGGGATTCCCTGTTTAAAAAGGGGTGCCGACATTTAAGACCCAGTACTTCTTTGCCCGGGAATTTTTCCAAAATAGAAAAATTTACCTTGCCCGCCTGGCTCATTACTTGGGCAAGTAAACTTTCCGCCACAATCCACACTTCACCATCTGTCTCCGTCGCCACGTAAGTGTAATCCGGGTGGAAAGCAATGGCTAAGTTGGCTGGAATTGTCCAGGGAGTAGTCGTCCAGATCAAAACGAAGACCTGCTTATTCCTCAGGGAAGGGAATTTTTCTCCGAAGTCAGAAAGGGCCGGAAATTTTACCGTAATAGAAGGAGATTCGTGGTCTTCATATTCAACTTCCGCTTCCGCCAAAGCGGTCTCGCACGTGGCGCACCAGTAAACCGGTTTCTTCCCCCGGTAGACAGACCCATTGGCCACGAATTTCCCAAATTCTCGGGCTATAGTTGCTTCGTAATCGAAGCTCATAGTTAAATAGGGATTGTCCCATTCACCCAATACACCTAATCTTTTGAATTCTTCCCGCTGAATATTTAAAAATTTGTTGGCAAAATCCCGGCAAAGTCTTCTTTTCTCCGCAATGGAATAGGCAGACTTATTAGCCCCCAGGTTCTTATCCACTTCATGCTCAATGGGCAGACCATGGCAATCCCAGCCTGGGACGTATTCAGCATTAAAGCCGGCCATATTTTTAGATTTGACAATGAGGTCTTTTAAAATTTTATTTAGAGCCGTACCTATATGAATATGACCATTGGCATAGGGAGGGCCATCGTGGAGAATATATTTAGGCCGATCTTTGGATATATTTCTAATTTTGTGGTAGAGGTTGCTTTCTTCCCATTTTTTTAAAATTTCTGGCTCTCGTTGCGGCAGGTTAGCCTTCATTGGGAAGGTAGTTTTTGGTAAATTAAGAGTATCTTTATAGTTCATTTTCTCCTCGATTTCAAAAATTATATCAGGAATTTAATATATAAAAGCTTTAATATTTTTTTATCATATGGCGGAGGTAAGTCAAGACAATAATAATGTTTATTTTATCAGCTTCATGGAAAAGAAAGCATGGCTATGCGGTTTACTTTTCTTAAGGTGCTAAAGGTATAATCCAGATAAATAACGCTAAAATAAAGCAGAAAATATGGGAGTAGAGAACATAAGGGAAACTATAACTTAGAAATTCTTTCAAAGTTATTTTGCGGCCGTCTTCTCGTTGGCTCAAATTTAGAGCCACTAAAAGAGCTGGGGCTCCGGCCACTGTAAGATTACTGCCGATAGTTCCAGCCCATAATAAACACCAGTAAAGCGGCCAGGGATTTATACCATAATGCATACCTAAATCCCTAAAGACATATAGAAAGGTCAAGATATAAGCATCATGCTCGACAATACCCACAATTGGTGTTGTGAACCAATATACTAAAGTAGCTCCTAAAATATAATTCTGCTTAATAACAGGCACGATGGCATCAGCTATTAATTTGATGACCCCGGAGTGTTCTAAGGCTCCGACCAAAGCAAAGAGAAGGATATAGAAAAAGATGGCCCGCCAGTCAAATTCCGAGAGTATTTGTTCGAAACTGGGTACTTCTTTGTGGACAGACTTTTTTAGAATTTCAAGGATCAAAATTAAAATAGCAGCCCCCGTTAAAGCGATAAAGCCAAGTTTGACGCCAATTAATTCCCTAAAAGCCATGGCTAAAATAGTAGCGCCGAACATTCCCACCACCACAAAAGCGAACGTCTTATCTTTGATATAATCTTTCATAATAAGCTCGCGCGCGTCTTTTCCTTCGATTACTTGAGAGCCAAAAGTCTTTTTAAATCTGAAGTAAAAGATACTTACCAGGATGAAAAAAACGATGCTTAAAACAATAAAAGAAGAGGGTCGGCCGGAATGCCAGATGAAACCCATAAATTCTATTCCGGAAACCCCATGGAGCATCTGGGGGGGCAGATCACCCAGGAGCAGGGCCGTACCGTAGAAATTGGCACAGAGGCCAATAAAAATTAAAAAAGGAAAGGTACTTAAATTGGCCTGGCGGGTAATATGGAAGATCACTGGAGCCATCATAAGGATGACAACCACATTGTCGATTAGAGTAGAAAGCAACCCAGCAATGGTTCCCATAAGGGTACAAAAGATGGCAATATTATTTTTTGAATATTTAAGAGCTCTCGCCGCCAGCCATTCGGGGATTCCTGTTTTGCCAAAATAGGTGGCGATAGTCCAAACTCCTAACAGGATGCAGATTACATTCCATTCCACAGCCTGAAAAGCTTGCACTTCGCTCATTGAGCCCAGCGCGACCATGAATAACACACCCAAGAAGGTAGCCACGACCACATCAATAATACCGCTTATGGCTAAACCAATGGCACTTAAAAAAATTATTAAAGTGATTATCTGGTTAGTTTCCATTAAAATGTCTCCTTTTGCAAACAATTTACAGAAACGAATAATAGCAAAAGTAGAGGTTTGTATATCATGATTTTTTTTATTGGGCAAGTATAATTCTGTCTTTACCCAGCTACCATTTTTACTTTTCTCGCCAGCATGGTCCAGGCCAAACTTTGTTCTATGCTGTTTTAATTTTTTTCTTGATCTTTAAAAATTAAAATGTTAATAAATAGGCCGGAGCTCGGGAGGATCAACAAAAATTAAAAAATAAAAGAAAGGAGGATAATTATTATGGCTAATAAAAGTAAAGGGATTGATTGGTCTTCTTTGTGGAAGAAAGAAGACTGGTGGGCCTGTTGGATTGGGTGGTTTATATTGCTTTTGTCCATAGCGGGAATCTTACCTGCTCCACCCAAAGTAGGGATGTGGACTGATTCCTTGGCGAAAGCATTCCCAGCGGGCTGGGCTACCTTAGGAAAGTTGGTCGTCCTCTTCATTCTCACGGCGGTTTTAACGATGATCGGGGCCGCGGCTATGAAACGGGATATTAAACGTTACCTTCCCTCCTACTTAATCATATTTATCATCGCCTATATAGCCCTTATAATCGGAGCCCAAAAAGGAATTAAATATTATGGTTTTGAATATGTGCTCTGGGCCTTGTTTATCGGGCTGTTTATCAGCAATATTCTGGGAGTACCAGAGTGGTTAAAAGCAGGGGTGATGACGGAATATTTTATCAAAATTGGCTTAGTGTGTATGGGCGCTGGTATCATGTTTTCGGTAGTTATTAAAGCTGGAGCAGTAGGATTAGCCCAAGCCGTGCTTGTGGTACTTGTCGTTTGGTTTGTTACTTATTGGGTTTGCCGGAAATTTGGCATATCGGAACGTTTTTCGAGTATTATCGCTACCGGTAATTCCATTTGTGGGGTCTCGGCGTCCATAGCTGCCGGCGGGGCGGTACAGGGAGATCCCAAAGAGGTCAGTTATATCGTGGCCTGGTTAATGGTATGTGCGGTACTCTTAATTGTCATTATGCCCCCCATTGCTAAATGGATGAACTTACCGAGCAACATGGCGGGCGCCTGGATTGGGGGGGTTATTGATAATACTGGGGCAGTGGTGGCAGCCGGAGAAGTTCTGGGCAAGAAAGCAGCCTTAGAGGCTGCGGCCTTGGTTAAGATGGCCCAGAATGTGCTCATCGGCTTCGCCGCTTTCCTCTTGGCCCTTTGGGCGACCTTATCTCTGGAGCGGAAAGAGACAGGTGAGAGGCCGTCTCTGGCGGAAGTTTGGTATAGGTTCCCCAAGTTTATCGTGGGCTTTGTGATCTCCTCTTTGGTCATCTCTTTCTTTATCGAACCGGCCTGGGGAGAGAAGGCTGCTAAGAGTATTGGTAAAGCTGCCGATAGTTATCGCACGTGGTTCTTTGCTATTTGTTTTGTTTGTATCGGCTTAGAGACAAGAATAAAAGAATTGGTATCGGTGGGGGGAGGCCGGCCAGCCGTTGCCTATTTTATCGCCCAGTTCGTTAATATGATTTGGACCCTAATTGTAGTCTGGTTCTTATGGTCAGGAACTTTCTTTACTCCGCCAATTTTGCCTGATTAATGAGAAGAGAGGGGCAGCCAGCCCCTCTCTTTATATAGAGCAAGTGGCTATTAAGTAATGAAGGAGTCATTAAAATATAATTTGATTTTGAGAAATGAAGAAAATTTTGCGCGGGCCGTAGCCTTGGGCTTATGGATAAAAAGACCCCTTTCACCCTGGCACTATCTACTACCCGGAATGTTTATTTTTGATTACCTGCGCCGTTCAGCCGCGGTTAAAAATTACAGTGCGGCCTTTTTGTTTCCCCGCAAATTGGCATTAGACCTTAGTTTACAAGCCTTGGCCGGCAAAGAAAGAGAAGAGCTCATGCGCCAGGCTGAAGAAAGAATTCAAGAGTGGCTTGCTGGTTATCGATTGAATTCAGCCGAGATTAGAGAAGGGCATTTGCAATTGATCAGCCTTTTACTGGAACATTATCTAAAGCTCTTAAAAGCTGAGGGAGATGAATATTTTCTACTGCTGAAGAATACCTATGCTGATAAATTTAATTACCAAAACTTTTTGGAGAAGATAACCTTAGCTGAAAATGAAATTGATTTCGCTATTGCTCGTCATTTAGGGAATACAGAGGAGATAAAGAAACGCCTTCAGGCGGAAAGGGATCAAGTAGCTGAATTAAGGGAAAAAGAAATCCACCAATTTTTCTTATAGCCATTTCTATAGCTATGCCCAGACTAATCCCTCGCATATTGGACACTAAGTTTGAAAATATATTAGCTCAAGAAAGGTCGTTAGCCAAAAGAGTGGCCATAGCGGCCATTCCTTCACCCCCTTTGACGGTGTGGGAGATTATGATTCCTCCTCTTTTCTTTATTAACTTTTTTAGGCTCAAGAGAGTTAGGGAAACGATGGCTCTTAATTTTTTATTCACTAAAAAATTAGCCTTAGAAGCAGCCTTTAATATTGTCGATAAAAGCCAGAGCGTCGGGGAGGCCAAAGAAGAATTGAAGGCAAAGACCGGACATATTTTAGCTAGGGATAGAAAGGGAATCTATTCGGCGAAGATTAGGCAGAAGCAAATACAAGAGATGGACTTGCTTATGGAGCACTATCTCCTCCTCTTGGAGGCAAAGGCGAAGGACTATACTGCTATGATGAAAGAAGTATATGGACGGAGAGAGGATTACTTGGCCTTTTTAGAAAAACTTGAGCAGCTGGAGAGAGAAGTTTATTTAGCAGCTAAGCAAACAGTTAAATCAGCTTCAGCCAAAGAAGTGGCCAGGCGCATGGAAGAAGCTACCTATAAAATCAGAAGATTAGAGGCTGATAAAATCTTTCCGCCGCTGGTTGCGGACGCCCAGGTCAATAATTAATGCTTTCAAGAAATTCTGCTATATGAGTATTTACTAATTGCGGCTGTTCTATGGGCAGAAGATGCCCTCCTTCTTTAATAACCATTAAGCGCGAATTAGGAAGTGTTTGCTGAAGAGATTGCGCGAAAGAGAGGGGCGTTATTTGATCTTGCTCACCAGCTAAAATTAAAGTAGGGATAGAAATTGTTTTTAATCTTTCTTTGCTTATTTCCCAATGCCAGAGGTTTTGAGCAATTGACCAGTAGCTATTAGCATTAAAACTCTGGAGATCAGTTTTAATCCATTCATAAATTTCGGAGTGGATTAAGGCTAAGGATATTTTTTTAAATTCCTCGTCGAGGAGTCGCTTTTCCTCGGGGAAAGAGGCTTCCCGGAAATTAAACTTGCGCGGGGTAGAAAGGTAGATCATTAGGTTCAGGCGAGCCCGGAGATAAGATAACCAGATTTTCTTTTTCCATATGGGCTGGCGCTCGGCTCGGGTAGATATTAAAATAAGAGCTTTAATCTTTTGGGGATGGTAAAGACAATACTCCAGGGAGAGCATTCCTCCCAGGGACCAGCCCATAAGCACAGTTTCTTCCATATCAATTTTTTGGAGCAGAAATTTTAAGTCAGCCACGAGAGAAGGGAGATCATAATCATTGGTTAAAGAAAGAGATTGGCCATGCCCCCGCAAATCGTAGGTTAATACCTGATATTTTTGGGACAGAAAGGTAACCTGATACTTCCACCATTTGTGGGAAGACCAGGCTCCGTGGATGCAAACCAAAGGAAGGCCCTGACCATGAATTTCATAATAAATAGAACCACTGGGAATTTTTAAAAAAGCCATGGTTTTTATTTTATTATACCACGGGCTTCAAAAATAGTTTGCTAATCTTACTTTTCCCTTCTGGGTAGTGGAAAAAGAAAGGGAATGAAAATTAATTTGATTTTTGGCCATAGAATAGATAGGATAAAATACTTATTGATAATAATTTTTTCAAAGAGAAAAATTTAGGCATGAGCAAAAAATAAGGATAATAGGTTTCAGCTAAA
>FWPU01007387.1_pt1 | contig 20300 bp, 12 predicted proteins | sample 2228361 | NCBI WGS metagenome assembly FWPU01 (sample SAMEA103939777, study PRJEB20133) | metagenome
CAATTTCCACTGCCCCTTCGGGGCAAGACCATTGGCAGGCCAACCCGAATCTTTACCAAGTTCCAGTTGGCGCACCGCCTGATTCCCACATCCTTGACAGGCCGGAGAGCAAGTTGTATGCTGGGTAGGCAAATGGTATCCTGGGCTGGAGGATTATGATCAGAGGATATATCAACAAAGCATCGATGCTGCTTGCAGTCGTCCTGCTGATTGCTTCGGCTTTGCCCGGTTGTTCCGCGGGGCAGTTGGATTCGCTGCGGCCTTCGGGGACCAATCGGTCAGCCGACAAAATGCCGGAGTTCTCCCTCAAGGACACCAGCGGCAACCTGGTGTCATCCGCGCAGTTCAAGGGGAAGGTCCTGATCGTCGATTTCTGGGCGACCTGGTGCCCTCCATGCCGGGTCGAGATGCCTCATTTTCAGGAGCTGTACGAGAAGTACAAGGATCGCGGATTAGAGATCATAGGGATCTCGCTGGACGTCGATCCGGAAGATGTAAAAGAGTACGTGAAAGAAATAGGCATAAATTACACGATCCTGATGGCCGATAACAAGGTGCAAAAGGCATTCGGCGGCCTGCTCGGCCTGCCCACCACCTTCGTCATCGATAGAAAGGGAAACATTTATAAAAAATACATAGGCTTCACCGAGAAGAAAGAGTTCGAACGGGCCGTTGCCGAACTCCTGCCCAACAAATAATCGGGAGCCAGCGGCTAGAAGCGCCATCCTTCATTCTAGCTCCTGACTCCTAGCTTCTAGCTCCTATCTCCTGTCCCTTGCATCCGAGTTTCTATGTTATAATTTTTTTCTGCTTTGTTTTGAGCGGTTTTGTCAGAATAAAAAGTGTAGCAAGGAGACCGATGATGGCACAGCCTCGACCTGAAGACATTTACGATGTGACGATCATAGGGGGCGGCCCCACCGGCCTGTTTGCAGCCTATTACGCGGGCTTCAGGACTCTGCGCACCAAGATCATCGACAGCATGCCCGACCTCGGCGGGCAGATCACTGCCCTTTATCCCGAGAAGAACATATTCGATGTGGCCGGCTTCCCCAAAATCCTGGGCAAGGAGCTGGTCAAGAACCTGGTCCAGCAGGCAAAGCAGTACGACCCGACGATTTGCCTGGACGAGAAGGTTCTTGCTCTCGAGGACGTGGGCGAAAAGCTGATTCGACTGGGCACGGATAAAGGGGAACACTTCACAAAGGTGGTGATCATCACGGCCGGCATTGGCATGTTCACCCCGCGCAAGTACAACAAACCGCAAATTGATTCCTACGAAGGGCGCGGGCTTCACTACTTCGTCAAGGAGCTTGAGCCTTTTCGCGGCAAGAACATCCTGATAATCGGCGGCGGCGATTCGGCCCTGGACTGGGCGCTCAACCTCGAGCCGATTGCCGGTAAGATCACCCTGATTCACAGGCGCGACGGCTTCCGCGCCCACGAGGACAGCGTCAGGCAGCTCTTTCGTTCCAGAGCGAAGGTTAAGCTTTTCTACGAACTGAAAGAGCTTAACGGCGACGGCTTCGTGAAAGAGGCCGTAATCTTCCACAACAAGAACAACCAGGTCGAGAAGCTCGAGGTCGACGCCGTCATCGCCTGCCTCGGTTTCATTTCAAATCTCGGCCCAATCGCCGAGTGGGGGCTTGATCTCGAAGAGGACTCGATCATTGTCAACAGCAAGATGGAGACCAACCGCCCCGGCGTTTATGCTGCCGGAGACATCTCTACCTATCCCGGCAAGGTCAAGCTGATAGTCACCGGCTTCGGCGAGGCTGCCACTGCCGTCAACAACGCCGCGAAATACATCAATCCCAAGGCCAGCGTCTTCCCGGGCCACAGCTCGACGCTGCTCGACAAATCGGGCGAAGTCAAGGTCTCGGTCTAGCGCGGGCGCCCCTCATTTTACCGGCAGCGTGGTGAAGGCGCTCAGGTCCTCGTTGTCGAACCTGAGCGCTATTGCAGCCACGGGTCGCGCAACCGTTACCTCGAGCGTCCCCACGAATTCTTCGATTCCGGGCACGTTGCCCAAAGCGTTTTCAATGAAAAAGGCGCGGTGGCCGTTTGCCTCCAGCCGGGCAATCTCCAGCTCCGCCGCTACGCGCCCCTGGCGGTCGCGCAGCTTACCCCGAACCATAACCATTTCGCTGTTCGGATTGTAAAGGGCGATGCCGGTGCGCGCCGGGCCGGCGTTATCGACGAAGATGGAGAAGCGGTCCAGGGCGGGCGAGGCCGGCACGCCGGCTTCGGAAACGACTCGATCGCCCGATACAGCCTGAAATATCGCGGCGCCGCTGACCGGCCCCGAGGCGTCGAACTGCGCCGCCCCATCCCTCAATGTCCCTTCGAGGCTGGTCTGCAGCTTGATCGCGCCGCGCGCCGGAATGCGCAGGTCAAATCTGCTGTCGAGCCGGCCGCCGAGCCGCAGCTCGAGGGGAGAGCCGTCGTTTGAGAAGAGCCGCAATGTTCCCTGGACCTCCGAATCTCTGTCGTTCATCAGGATGAACGTCGTTCCAAAGCCCGACCCCTGCGCGAGCTGCGGAAAGAAGAGCCGCGCCGAGCCGCCGGTCGATATCGGGACGGTGGTGAAGGCGCTGAGGTCTGAATTGTCGAGACGCAGGGCGACCGCCACCAGCTCGGCGCTCGAGTCCACTTCGAGCCGGCCTTCGAACTCTTCAATGCCTGCAACTCCAGGGAAAAGCTCGTCGATGAAAATCGCCAGGTGCTCTTTGGGTCCGAGGACTCGCTCGGCCGTTCCGCCGACCGGCTCGCCCATGAGATTGCGCAGCCGGAATGAGACGCGGGCCGCGCTGCTGCCGGGATTGGCCATAGCCAGGCCGGTCCTGGCCGCTCCCTTTTGATCGACGAACACCGCAAATTGCCGCGCGGGAAGCGCGGCCGGAACGCCCGCCTCGGAGCGCACCCGCCCGGTAGCGCCGTCGATATCCTGAAAAATCGCGCTGCCGGATGGAGCGACGTCCGTGATTGCTTCAGCCCAACCCGAGGCGAGATCAATGGCCCGATTACGTGCGGTGATTATATCGGAGCCGAAGGGGGGGAGGTGCAGGTTGACGTTGCTGCCGATTTGTGGGCCGGATGAAGCGCGGGTGATGACAAATAGCTCCCCTTCGTCGCCAGTGCGCCGTAAAGCCAGCGCCCCGCGCATCGGCTGGTCCGACCCGTTGAGCAGGATGAAAGCGGTCTGAAAAGTCGAGCTTCCGCCGACCGCGACATGGGCAAACCTGGAAAGCGAGAGACTCGATGCATCGGTCAAGCGCAGTTCAATTTCATAGGGCTGGTCGACGGGAAACGATAGCCCGGGAATGATGCGCGAAATCAAGTCCTGCACCTTTACGATATACTCCCCTTCGGCCGGTATGCTGAAATCTATGATCGAATCGAAGCTCCTCTCCCCCGTGCTAAAGCTGTCGTCGTTGCTGGTGAGAATTTTGTCCAAGTCGGCGTCGCCCAGGCTGAGAAAGGAATCGAGGGGGGATTTTGGAAGCAGGCGTTCGGCGAAAACCTCTAGCCTTGCCACCTGGCCCGCGGCGGCGCTGAACGAAAAGTAATCGAAATCGTCCAGCGCCTCGAGCCTCTCAGAGAGGCGCTGGCCGGATACCGCTCGAACCGGCGCCTTGGCAGAGGCTAAAATAGATCCGCCGACGAAGCTCTCCACGCCGCGATTATCCACAACCGTCGCGCCGAGCGCCAGCTCGCTCCCCGGAACGGTGAAGGCTTTGCCATCGAGCCGCCCGGCCTCCTCAAGGCTCAAACTCGTCACCAGTTCGAGCCGCCCGGCTCTGCTGTTATAGATATTGAACCTGGCCGGGCGCAGCGTTCGACCGCTGAAATCGAGCGGGAGCATCTGCATATCTCTGGCTGGAGCGAACGCTACCACCCGCACCCTCGATGTTCCTGCTCTATCGAGAGCATCGACCAGCAAGACACGCGGCGGCTGGAGCGGGACCGGATCAGACTCGGGCTGGATAACCGAGGCCGAGATGGCAAGATTGAATTTAGAATCAGGGCGATCGGGCCGACCCTCCAGCCCCTCTAGAGTTATTCCGGCAAGCGACCGCCAGTCCAGGCCGTTGAACGAAACGTAGCTCTCGTCCACGAACACCCCGGAATCGAGAAGCTCTGCTGCCTCGGGGTCGCGCGAGCTGCCGTCGAGCCAGATCCTGCTATTGGAATCGCCATCGCTGAATTGCACCACAACGAAAAAGCTGGTGATCGTCGGATCATCGATCGTCAGCCCCTTGAATCTGATTTCGAGAGTTGGCCCTAAATCTCCCGAAACATCTTTCAGCTCGAAGAGCGGGGCTGCCAGGTCCGGCATCCCGTCTCGGCGCGGCCGCGCCAGCAAAATCCGCGAAAACGATGGGGCTTTCAGAGGATCGAGCGACCCCACCTCGAGCGTCGCGCTCTTGATTCTCAACGGCCGTCCGCGCGGCAGCGGTACGCGCCGGGCGAAAAAGTAATTCGGCCCGTTGACCGAGCCTGCAACTCCGTCGAATCGCGCCGGGTTGAGCAATCTGTCCACTTCGCCGTAGCGAGAGATCGCAAGCTCGCCCGGAAAGGGGAGGTTTAAGACGATGTCGATGCCTTCGACCTGCCCCCCATCGGCGGGAACCAGGACCGGCGTGGCCTCATCGGGATCGTCTATCTTCGGGTCGTTGGATTCGCTTGCGCCGTTGTAGAACTCTCTGGGGGCAACGAAGTCGGCGGGCGGGTCGAGCGGCGGGATGGCTGAGCCGCCGGTAAAGATCGGGTTGATCTTATCTACCTCCAGCGTGTAGTCCGCGCCCTTCTTCAACCCGACCAGGGCATATCGACCCGCTTCAGGCACCCTTGAAGCCGATAAGAGGGCGTTTTTAAAAGCGCCGTCGGGGGCAAAGTACCACCCGCTGACCACAGAAAGAGCTTCGGTCCTAGGGGCCGACGTGCTGCGCAAGATAACGTTGACTCCGCTCAGCGGCGTCCTGCCGTCGATGTCCAAAATACGGCCCGCAACGCTGCCGCCATCGCTAAAGAAGCCCGGTTCGGGATACATGGCCGAGAGCCAGGTCGCGTCGTCGAGCTTGGGCCTGGAGACATCGAACCCCAGGAGAAAAGCGAACATGGTTTCAGCTTCGGCATCTGATCTGGCGGAAAAGCCGTTGACCAGAGCGTGTCCCAGCCCCAGGAAATGGCCAAGCTCATGAACAGCGATAGACCTGGTCTTGGTCTGTCCTGCCGCGCGTCCGGCGGCGCGACCGAGCACTGCGAAGCCTTCTATGATGCGCGCGGCGGCTGGATCGAAGAAGCTGGGCAATGCGAAGCCGAGCACCGAATCGGCATCGAGGCCGAGCTGTTCCATTATCTTTCCGTCAGAGTCGAAGACCACTATGTTTTGTTGCAGGGGCTCTTCTGCAAACAGGAACCGGGAGAAGTTGTTTCCGTTTACATCCGCGGGCGCATTGGTCAGCGGGTCGATTATAAAACCGTCTTTTTCGAAGGAGATGCTCGCGGTAGGAACGTCTTGCCAGGCTGTAAAAGCCTGCTCAACAATCGCCACAGCGTCCTGGTTGGACAGCTCGTTCAGCGCGCCTGAGTCCACGCGGTATTTGAGGGGCTGCGCTGCCGGCCAGCGCATGAGGCGACCGTCATCGAGCAGAAGAAACTCGATCGGGCCACCGGCGCTTGCGGTTATCGAGAAGGTCGCTATAAAAACTATGGCAGCGAGCAATCGCGAGCGCAGCCGAGAGAGCAGATTTGTCGCAATCATCCCAACGCCTCCTCGATCTCTTTGATGATCGCTTCAGCCGCCGAAGCGGGATCCTCGGCGCGGGTGATCGGCCTGCCCACGACAAGGTAGTCCACGCCCGCCGAGACCGCCTGGCGCGGCGTGGCAGTGCGCTTCTGATCATGAGCTTCTGCGCCTTCCGGCCTGATGCCGGGCGCCACAATAATCGCCGGTCTTTGCAGGGAGCGCCGCAGCAGCATCGCCTCGCGCGCCGAGGCGACCAGACCATCAGCTCTGGCCTCCACAGCGACACGGGCCAAGCTCAATACCAGTTTTTCATGAGCGGCTCGGATTCCGAGCCGGCGCAGCGCCTGGCTGTCCAGGCTGGTGAGCAAGGTTACCGAAAGGAGCAGCGGCTTCTCATCGAAACCGGACTCGTCGATCGCCTCGCGGGCGCGGCTTATCATCTCGGCCCCACCGAGCGAATGCACGGTGAGCATTGATATCCCGAGCCGGCATATCGAGCGGACCGCAGCCCGAACTACCTCCGGAATGTCGTGTAGCTTCAAATCGAGGAAGACCTTCTCGCCTGCGGCGACAAGCTCGCGCACCAGGGCCGGGCCTTCAGCCGCATAGAGCTGGCTGCCGACTTTGAACATCCCGACGTGTCCGCTGAGCCGGCGGGCGAGTCCAAGCGCCTGCCCGGCATCCGGCACATCGAGCGCTACTATCAGCCGTTCCTTCGCGCTGCATCCGCTCGCTGCTGTCTCGCTTTTCGATGCGCTGTCTTCAGGACTCATGGTTGAATCGAATTATGCCCAGACTCTACCACATTGCTCTAAGCGTATTCAAGAGAACAGGAGCCAGGATATTGAGCGAGAGCAAGAGCAATGAGCAAGAGCGAGAGGGTTCCTCTTGCTCTCGCTCTCCCTCTTGCTCATTTTGCTCTCGCTCCCCCTCTTGCTTCTCGGTGCGCCAACTGGAACTTGGTAGGCTACGAAGCCATTGCGCCTTTTCGCTCCGGAGAGGCAACGGACAATTTCCACTGCCCCTTCGGGGCAAGACCATTGGCAGGCCAACCCGAATCTTTACCAAGTTCCAGTTGGCGCACCGCTTGCTTCTTTCCGTATTGACACCTCTGCGTGCCGTGTGCTGTAATAACGAAAAGCATTCCAGAATAAAATGAAGATCCAGGGGGATTGATATGCGGAGAGAGGAAATTATAGCTTACACCAGCCTCGGAGCCGCTACCGCGGTCGCCGTGTTCAAGGCCGTGGATATGTTCAGGCGCGACGGTCACAAGAACACTTACAGCCTGATCCTCAGATACGCCTCCCTCGCCGTAAACGTGCTCGACCGTCTGGTCGCGACCGCCGATATTGTGCGCAGCGCCGAACCGAACGAGCGAAAGCGGGCTGCGGTTGTCGAAGCGACCCGCGAAATCGCGGCTGGCCTGTCGCGCGCCCTGGGGCGACCTCTGAGCGCAGTCGAGATAGATGAGCTTGCCCGGCTCGCCGGCTCGATTGTTGACATCGCGCTGCGCAACGCAGCGCGCCGCGCCGTTTCGGGAACGGCCATCTAGCGCTTATGTAATGTAGCGGCGAGCTTCAGCCCGCCAGGGTGGTACACGCTAGCGTGCCGTTGTACACATAGCGGCCTGAAGGCCGTCGCTACACGAGAACTTTCACGAACAAGACCGCCGCGCTATGATTGTAATTAAAGGCACATAGCGCGAAGAGACCATGCTTTGCGAACCCTGCCGGCAGCGTCCGGCCACCACCACAATCCGGTCCTGGCGGGGCGGCAGGGCCTCGGTCCTTCGCCTGTGCGACTTCTGCGCCAGCGAGCGCGCCAGGTTCGAGCCGCGCCGGCCGGGCGCCTCGTTCTTCGACGAGCTATTCAGCCCCTTTTTCGATTTCGGTGACACCTTCGGCGAGCCATTCCGGCGGCCCCTGGGCCGCGGGCGGATCAGACCCCTCGATCAGATCGACTTTACCAAAAGCTTTTCCGACAGCGCGCGCGGGAAGCACAACGGTTGAAACGGAACATCTGCTCCTGGCCCTGACCGAAGACCCGGTCGGCCAGAGGCTTCTCCAGCAACTGGGCGTAGACCCGCAGGAGCTGGCGAGCTACATCGAGGAAAACCTGGAAAGGCGCGAAGAGGAAGTTAAAGAGCTGGAACTCTCGGACCAGGCCCGCCGAATCCGCGAGCTGGCCTACCAGGAAGCATACGAGATAGGCGACGACGCGCGCCGATGAATTGAAGCAACAAATTGCGGATCTCGAGCAGCAGCGCGAAGCCTACAGCTCGAAATGGAGAAGGGATAAAGAGAGCGGGCTACCGCTCGTCGGCTCGGAGGATGTTGCGCGGATTGTCTCCAAATTGACCGGCATTCCCGTCGCCCAGCTCGCCGAGGAGGAGAAGGCGCGGCTGCTGCGCATGGAGGAGATGCTGCACCGGAGGGTGATCGGCCAGGATGAGGCGGTGTCGGCGGTCTCCCAGGCGATCAGGCGTGCCCGCATCGGTCTGGCCGATCCCAACCGCCCGATCGGTTCCTTCCTGTTCCTGGGCCCGACCGGCGTGGGAAAAACAGAGCTGGCTCGAGCGCTTGCCGAAGTGCTCTTCGGGGACGAAGAGGCGATGATTCGCCTCGACATGAGCGAGTTCATGGAAAGGCATGCCGTATCGCGACTGATCGGCGCGCCCCCCGGCTACGTCGGCTACGAAGAGGCCGGACAGTTGACCGAAGCAGTAAGGCGAAGGCCCTACTCGGTGGTGCTGCTCGATGAGATCGAAAAGGCCCATTCCGACGTCTTTAATATCCTGCTGCAAATTCTGGAGGATGGACGGCTCACCGATGCGAAAGGACGGACCGTTAATTTCAAGAACACGGTGATCATAGGCACCAGCAATCTGGGATCACATCTGATCCAGGCCTACGGCGGCAGGCGCGAGCATTACGGGATCTTGAAGGATAACCTGATGGGCCTGCTCAAACAGAACTTCCGCCCGGAGTTCCTCAATCGGGTGGACGAGGTAATCGTCTTTCAGGCCCTCACCCAGGAGGAGATCGAACAGGTGGTCCAACTCATGCTCCGGAAGACCTGCCGGCTGCTCAAGGCGCAGGGCATGGGCCTACAGGTATCGCCCGAAGCGGTCAAAGCTCTGGCCCGCGAAGGCTTCGATCCAACCTTCGGCGCCAGGCCGCTGCGCCGCCTGATCCAGAGGCGGGTGGAAAACGAGGTCTCCCGCGCCATCCTCGAGGGGCGCTTCGCCGCGGGCGATGCCATCGCGGTCGACGTGCGCGACGGCAACTTTGTCTTAGATCGAGCGAGCGCTCCGGTGTTAAAATAGCAGGGTGCGAGAAGAGGAATTCTTCAACGAACAGGATACAATCATAGCCGCGCGGATCAACTGTCCCTCCTGCTGGCAGACCCATGAATACAAAGTCCGCTGGCGCCGGCGCTTGAAGAAAAAGACGCTGCCGCCGCGTGCCAGCGACGAGGACCGCCGCCGATTCGCTCGCATGCGCAGCTACATGGTGCGCATCGATGACACGGTGCGCTGCCTGAACCCCAGATGCGGAAAAAAGATCGAGATCACCTCGCTTCCCTCAGTCGCGCTTCTGGAAGAGTAACTGCAAAGCGAATTGCCTGACCGGAGCCTGGGTCGTGGTTTCGATTTAGAATGCCTGACGAAACTGCAGATGACACGGCAAGCCATCAGCCCCGAGCTTTCAGCGTTAATACTCAAACAACGAATTTACGCGGACCGGCGCGAATTTGTATAATTACAGAGATGTGGCGGTCGGGGGACAAGCGGCGAATGAGCGAGGCCGAACTTAAACGGCTCCATATCGAAGGGCATTACGACTCCTACGAGCAGCATTACTTCATTGATGGAAAGAGATGGAAAGTGGTCAACACGATAGCCGCACCGGACTACAGCACTATTTATATTTTAGAATGCGTTGAGGAATCATAGCAGGTGAGGCGAGCGAGAAGCGTGCGGCCGGCTACACAGATGGCCCAGGACAGCTACGTCCTGGGCGAGGAGCTGAGGTCTCGTTCCGACTTCGCGAAGGCGCTCGAGAAGTTTCGCCGCGCCTTTCAATTGTTCCGTAAGACGGGAGAGCGACAGGAGGCGCTTTACTCCCTGCTCGCGCTGGCCGACTCGCAGCGCATGCTCGGCCGGTTTGCTGAGGCGGCGGCTGCCTATCGCCGCGCTGTCGAGCTGGCGCGCAGGCTGGGCGACCGCTCGAGCCTGACCGACGCGCTGGTCGGAGAAGGGCTGGCGCTCAAGGGGCGCGGCGCTCATCGCGAGGCGGCCAAACGGTTCTCGCGCGCCCTGAAGTTCTATCTCGAGACGAAAGACAGCGAGGGAGAGGCATTTGCCTGCTGGGCGCTCGGCACCGCCTATCGCTGGGGAGGGAAGCTCGAGCAGGCGCACGATTGCTTCCAGAAGGCCCTGGAGCTTTTTGCTGCGCGCGGCGATGACGCCGGCGCCGGATACGCGCTGTGCGGGCTCGGCGGCGTTACGCGCATCATGGGCCTTTATGGGCAGTCATGGGGATACTACGGCGAGGCTAACCGGCTGCTGCGCTCGCTCAACGACCGCTTCGGCACCGCCTACTCCTACTGCGGCCTGGGCAATGCCTGCCGCGTCCAGGGAGAATTCGACCGCGCGTTTCGCTATTTCCGGCTGGCCGAGGAGCTGTACCGCCAGATAAAAGACCGGGTCAGCTATGCCTATACCGTCTGGGCCGAGGCCACCGCGCAAAAGGTCCTGGGAAGGTACGATAAGGCTGCCCGCCTTTTCCGCAGGGCCGGGCAGATGTTTTCCGTTACCGGCGACCGGCGCGGACTGCTTTACGTGGCGCTCGGAGAAGCGGAGCTTTTGCTGCTGCGCGGCAGGAAAAGCCAGGCCCTGACCAGGTTGCGCAGGGCCGTTGGTAAGGCGCGGAGCGGCCGCTTCGCCCTGGAGGAGTGCCACGCGCTGCTCCTGCTCGAGCTGGCCAAAGACCAGAGAGAGCGAGACCTCGAAAAGGTATTTGCCGGATATCGGCGGCTCGGCTCCCGATACCGCGAGGAATCGCTTCCCCTCAATCTCCCTTGAATTGGTGGCGATTCCCGAAATCCGTGGCAAAATAGAAGTGGGTCGATCGGTAGCAAAAATTCCGGCGCGTAGGCATACGATATGAAATTTAAGGCAAAGGTCATCGCTATGGGCTTATTAGTCGTTTCGGCTGTCGCGCTCCTGGCCGCAGCATTCATGTTTAAATCGGGCGCCTCGGAGAGAGGCGATGGGCCGGGCGGTCGAGAAGGTCGCCGGGCGAATCGCCTGATCGGTGAGAAGAGCCCTTATCTCCTGCAGCATGCCTACAACCCCGTCGACTGGTACCCGTGGGGCGAAGAGGCGTTTAAGAAGGCGCGCGAGGAAAATAAGCCGATCTTTTTATCGGTTGGCTATTCGACCTGCCACTGGTGCCACGTGATGGAGCGCGAGTCCTTCTCAAACCAGGAGATCGCCGCGATCCTGAACAAAAATTTCATTGCGGTCAAGGTCGATCGCGAGGAGCGGCCCGACGTCGATCGCATCTATATGACGTTCGTGCAGGCGACCACCGGCAGCGGCGGCTGGCCGATGAGCGTCTGGCTTACCCCCGATCTCAAGCCCTTTTTCGGCGGGACCTATTTCCCGCCGGACGACCGCTACGGGCGGGCCGGCTTCAAATCGCTGCTCCTCAAGATAGTGGAGCTATGGCAGAAAGAGCGGAGCCAAATCCTGGCTTCCGCCGATAAGGTGACGGAGGCGCTCAAGCACTACGCCGGCGCGCAGGCGGTAGCGAGCCCGGCGCTCGAGCAGCGACTGCTCGAGCGGGCCTATCAGCAGATCAAAGCCAACTACGATGCGCGCCACGGCGGGTTCGGCGGCGCCCCTAAGTTCCCCCGCCCGGTCGTGCTGACCCTCCTCTTCCGCTATTACGCGCGCACGGGGGAAAAGCCGGCGCGCGACATGGCCCTCCATACCCTGCGCGCCATGGCCATGGGTGGAGTGCGCGACCATCTGGGCGGCGGCTTCCACCGCTACTCGGTTGATGGCCAGTGGCGCACGCCCCACTTCGAGAAGATGCTCTACGACCAGGCGCAGCTCGCCTCGAGCTACCTCGAAGCCTATCAGATCACGAAAGAGAAGTTCTACGCCGACACGGTGCGAGAGATACTCGAATATCTGCTGCGTGACATGGCCCACGAAGAAGGGGGGTTCTACTCGGCCGAAGATGCCGATAGCTTCGTCGAACATGGCAAGCCGGAGCACGCCGAGGGGGCATTCTACGTCTGGACCAGGCAGCAGGTGCGCGAAGTCCTGGGAGCTGAAACGGCCGAGGTCTTCAGCTACCATTTCGGCATCGAGGAGAAGGGCAATGCGCTGAGCGACCCGCAGGGAGAGCTGACCGGCAAGAATATCCTCTATATCGCCCGCTCTCTGGATGAGACGGCGAAAAAGTTCAACAAAAGCGCGGCGGAGGTTGCCGGAATTATAGAGGCGGCGAAAAAGAAGCTATTTGCCGCGCGTGCCGCGCGGCCGAGGCCGCATCTCGATGACAAGATAATTACCGCCTGGAACGGGCTGGCCATCTCGGCCTTCGCGCGCGCCTACCAGGTGCTGGGCGAGGAGCGCTACCTGGCCGCGGCGGAACGGGCGGCGGCTTTCGTCTCGAGCAGGCTCTATAGCCCAAGCTCGACAAAGCTTAGCCGTCACTACCGCAACGGCGCGGCCGAGGTCGAGGGGTTTCTCGACGATTATGCCTTTTTTGTTCAGGGCTTGCTCGATCTCTACGAGGCGGGATTCGATATAAAGTGGCTGTCGCTGGCCATCGCCCTGACCGAGACGCAGAACAGGCTGTTCTGGGATGCTGCGAATGGCGGCTACTTCAACACCTCGGGCCGGGACGGCTCGATCCTTTTCAGGATGAAGGACGATTTCGACGGCGCCGAGCCGGCGGCCAATTCCGTTGCCCTGCTCAACCTGGGGCGCCTGGCTGAAATGACCGACAACAAACAATGGCGAGAGATGGCGGAAAAAGGGCTGCGCCTGTTTGCCGGCAGGCTCCAGCAGGGCCCCGAGGCCATGCCGCTCATGCTCGCGGCGCTCGATTTCCACCTTGACAAGCCCAAACAGATAATCATCGCCGGCAAGCGGGGCGCTCCGGATACCGGAGCGATGCTGCGCGCCCTGCACGAGCAGTTCATCCCGAACAAAATTATTTTGCTTGCCGACGGTGGCGCGGGCCAGGAGCTGCTGGCCCGATACCTCCCCTTCATCCGGGGCATCTCGACGATAAACGGCAAAGCCGCCGCCTACATCTGCGAGAACTACACCTGTAAACTTCCCACGACAGAGATCGCTGAAATGAGTCGGCAGCTCCGGGGCCGAAGCTGAATTTCCTGTTCGCGCAAGATCGCTTTAAGCGTTAAGAATTGCCGCTGGACAGCAGGCGCGCGCCAGACAGCGCCGGCAGCGCCAGGGGTTCGGCTCGGCGGGAAATTCATCCATGCGCCGCGCGGCCGAGAGCCCGCTGAGGGCGCGGGCCGCCTCGAGCAGCCGCTTTTCATCTTCCGGATCAGGCTCGCGCTCGAAGCGTGTCTCGGTTTCAATATAGTAAATCAGCCCCTTACCATCCTTTATCCGGTAAAGTCGCTGCGCTGCCATGAGGTAGATTGAGACCTGCAATCGATATTCGAGCGGCAGCTCCGCTCTCTCTTCGACTGCTCCCGTTTTGAATTCGATCACCCTGCCTTTACCATCGCCATCCAGCACCAGCCTGTCGATCCTGCCGGCAACCAGTGCCGGGCCGAGCAGGTAGTAAAACGGAGCTTCGCTGATGCTCGGTCTGCCGACGATGCTCTGGTAAAACGGGCTGCGGGCGTAGCGCAGCGCCAGGGGAAGAAGCTCGCCGCGCATCTCGGCGAGCAACTCGGCGGGCAATTTCTCCTCGGCGATTATCCTGTCGAGCAGAGCATCGGGCCTGGTCTTACCGTCATAGAGCTGGCAGAACCGGTGGATGATCCGGCCGCGGGCCGCGGCTCCCGGCTTGCCTTTATCCTGGTCCGGCAGGTTCAGCACCGCCCGATAGTAATACTGGCGCGGGCAGCAGGCTAAGGAGATGAGCAGCGATGCCGATACGGGCCGCTCCAGCCTTTCAACCTCGGTGGGCAACGGCACAAGCCTGAGCGAGAGGGCCTGGAGCTTGGTGTGCTCATCGTCACCGGCAGCGCTGGTCGCAATCGGCAGGCCGCGCCGCGCCTCCGGGTATCGCTCGATCGCCGGAGGTGGCGGCGCGATGCGCAGCGACTCAGCCGCTGTGGAGATTTTGATTTTCACGCCGCGCCATTCGATGATGCCCGGCGCCGCCCCCTCGAGGGGCAGGACCATGGCGAGCCAATCAAGGAAGCTCTTGCCGTCAACAGGGGATGCGATTTGCCTGTGGCCGCCCGCGGCGCCTGAAAATATCAGGTAATCGCGGGCCCGCGTCGCTGCAACCAGCAAAAGCCGCTGGTTCTCGAAGGTCTCACGCCGCGCGATGTGAGCGCTAACCTTAGCGTGCAGGCCGGTGTCGCGCAGGCGCCCGCGCGCGTCAGGCAGCTTCATCCCTATGCCGGCGGCGCGGTCGAAGGCGATCTCTGGGGCGCGAGGCGTCAACTGCCTGGCGATGTCGGCCACGATAACCACCGGAAACTCGAGCCCCTTGGCCTTATGTATGGTCATGATCGAAACGGCGTTCTGTTCGAGCGAAGCGATCTCCGCCTCGGGCTCAGCCGTTTCCATTTGAGAGAATTGCCTCACGTAGCCGATGAAATCGCGCAGGAAATAGGGTCGCGTGGTCTGAAAGCGCCCGGCCAGCTCAAGCAGCTTGTTAAGGTTCGCCACCCGCTGGTAGCCGTCGTAGTGCGTGGCCTGAATCGCCGCGTATTGGGTCGTGTTCAAGACCTCCTGAAGCAGGTCGGCCAGGGGGATGCGGTTGCGCAGGCGCAGGAAATGCTGGATGAGGTCGGCAGCTCGGTCGAGGAGGAGCCGTTGCGCTTCGTCGGACCCTTCAAAGCGGCGCGCGAGCAGGGCATCGAGCAGTCCCCGCTCGGGGAAGCCATCCGAGGCGCGCAGCCGATAAAGGCTTTCGTCTGAAATGCCAAAGAGCGGAGAGCGGAGCGATGCCACGAGCGCTATCTCATCGGTGCGGTTCTCCAGAAATTGCAGGAGCGAGAGCATGTCCTGGATCTCCTCCCGCTGATAAAACCCGCGCCCGGCCAGCACCTGGTAGGGAATAGCCAGCCGGCGCAGCGCCGCCTCATAAACCTTGATGTCGGTCATGGCGCGGAAGAGCACTGCGATGTCGCCGTAGCGGGCAGCGCGCCGCCTTTCGACCGGAGCATCGCCCTCGACGGGCTCAAACACCACCGTCTCCTCGTCTTCGACCATGCTCCGTATCCGATGGGCCAGAAGTTCAGCCTCGCGCTCCCGTCCCTCTTCGGCGTCGGCGCGATCTTCCGGAATCCAGAGCAAAAGCTCGACCGCAGGTGTCTCTTCGCATGCGGGCCGCGTCGCACAGCCAGCCTCATACCCGGCGAAGCCTAAACGTTCGGCCTCCGTACGGTCGCCGTCCGGAGGAAGAACGAAAAGCTCGGAAAAAAATGCGTTGAAGAACGCGATCAATTCCGGCCTGCTTCGAAAGTTTTCGGCCAGGACGATCTGCTTCGCGCCGCGCCGCTCGAGACCATCGGCCGTTTGCTGAAAGACCTCGACGGCGGCGCCGCGGAAATTGTAGATCGACTGCATCGGGTCGCCGACCACGAAGACGTTGCTGTGGCGCGTTTGGTCTGAAAATGCCAGCTTTTCCACGATGCTTTTCTGGAGCGAGTTGGTGTCCTGGTACTCATCGACCAGCAGGAAGCGCAGGCGCGCCGAATAGCGGCGCGCCAGCCAGGGGTGTCGGTCGAACAGCTCCAGCGCTTTCCACTGGAGGTCGTCGTAGTCCAGGCTGTGCATCGAACGTTTGACCCCGGCATAACTCTTGTCCAGATCGGCAAGTCCTTCGATGAACAGTTCGAGCGCTTCGGCCGAGCAACAGTCGTAGAAGGTTCCCTTTAAATTCTCCAGACCATTTTTTATCCTATCCTTTAACCCTTTGATCCTCTGGCCCGCGCGCCCGCGCGCTTCCGGCAGCGATTTTTCGAGCCGTGCGCAGAGCCGTTCGATCTTATCGGCCGCTTCGAGCGCGGGGCTTTCGGGCAGGCCGGCCGAAAGCTCTTGCCAGAGGAGGCGCGACTCTTCGACCCTGGCTCTGGCATTGGCCGTAAGCCCCTCGATCTCCTCGAGTTCTCCGATGGCCGCCGCCAGGTCTCGCAGGCATTTTCGGTAGTCTTCCCGCTGCGCGAGGCCGGCGCGGCTGAGCGCCGCTGCCTGATCGATACTGATGCCGAGCCCGCGCAGCGCTGTGTAGATCTGGACCAGGTAACCAGCGAGCCCGCTGCGGGTGAAGCCGGTGATCAGGCGTGCGCCCGCTTCGCCTGATTTTTCGAGCATATCGTTGACCACTTCTTCGGCCGCGCCGAACAGCAGAAGGCTCGCTTCGTGCTCGTCGAGCAGGCTGAACTGCGGGTCCGCTCTGGCCTCGACCGGATGGGCGCGCAGGATGCTGGCGCTGAAGCCATGAAAGGTCGTGATGCGCGCGTATTCGAGGTCGTGTTTCAACTTCAGCCAGCGGCTTGCCTCCTCGCGCGTTGCGGCGCCGCGCGCGCGGGCCGAGAGCCGGGCCCGTATCCGCTCGCGCATCTCGTTGGCCGCCTTGTTGGTAAAGGTGATGGCCGCGACTTGCTGCAAGTCGGCGCTGCCGCTTTCGATCAGTCTCAGGGCGCGCTCGACCAGAACGCGCGTCTTTCCCGCGCCCGGCCCGGCGCGCACGACCAGATGGCGGTCGGTGATGTGTACTGCCTGCCCTTGGTCCGGCGTCAATCTAGTTTTCATAGTCCTCTGGTCAAATGCTGGCGAGTTACGACTCCTGGCTTGGAGCAGAAGCGCCGAACGAAACCGAAGCCGCCTTAGCCGCAATGCGCTGCTTCTGATAGCGGCAGACGCTCCGGTAAGCGCAGCGCGGGCAGCACCGGTCGGACCTGGGCGCGACGCGGTAATCGCCGCGCCGCATCCCCCCGACGTATTCCCAAATATAAGCCCGCGCCAGATCGAGCGTCTCATCCCATTGCTGTCTCTCCAGGCTGGAGCCAGCCGAGGCTTTAATCGCCGCGTATTCGGCATAGTCTTTGCGGTACATGCCGCGATTCCGGCTTCCATCCTGCACCGAATAATATCCCCCGCCGACCACCTCCTCGCCTTCGCGCAGGAAGAGCGCGGCCAGCGCCATGATATAAAGTGGTATCTGGAGGTCGGCGCCTTCCCTGATATCATTGATCGAGCTGCCCCAGCCGGACTTGTAGTCGTAGGCGATGTATTTGCCGTCGGGCGAGCGATCGACCCGGTCTATCCTGCCGCGCACCAGGACCCGGTCTCTGCCGCTTATCAGCACCAGCGGCTGCGATTTGCCGTGGCACTCCTCTCGCTCGCTCATCCCGTAGCCGAGTTCGAGCCGCCAGGGTGCGACGCCGCGCGCCCCTGCCTCCTTCTGGTACTTGATCTCAAATTCCAGGAAAGAGAAGAGAGCCTCGAGCACCTCGCGCTTCTCTATTTCCCACAGGTAGGGGTTAAGCGGGAGAGCAGAACGTTGATACTTCGCGAAGACGGATTCAGCCGCCTCTGCTATTTCGGACCGATATTCAGCCAGCTTGTCCTCGCGCAGGTTGCTCTCGAGGTGGCGTTCGAGGAAGGAGCGAAGGATCTCGTGGAGCAGATAGCCGCGGTCGATCCTCTGCAAATCGAGCATCGCCTCCTCACGCGGCCTGAGCTGGAGCAACCGCTCGCAGAAGAAGCGGAAGGGACAGGAGCTATAGGTATTGAACTGGCTCGCCGAGTAGACGCGCGCTGGCCCGAACCGTCGTTCGAGCTGCCGGAGTATCTCGAGGTCTCCGAGCTTACCGTCGAACGGCCCGAAGTTGCGGCTTCGCCTCTCCTCCTCGATTGCCAGTCGGGCGAAGAAAGAGGGATCGAGCAGGCGCGCCTCGAGCGCAAGGTTGTAGAGCGCCACGAGTTGTCCTTCGTTCTCGGGCGTCTGCCAGAACTCGGCGTAAAGCGCGGCCGGCAACGCGGCGGCCGAGAAAACAGCAGCGGCGCGCAGCTCCTTAACCCTGTGCTCTATCTCTAGCGACGGCCCGCCATCGCGCGTGGAGATGCGCTGTAGCTCTTCGATAAACAACGACGGTATCGTCTCCTCATCGTCGTTTAACCTGCGCGGATAGTAAAGATAGAGCCGTTCCGAGGCCATGCAGGCGCTGTGATAAAAGAAGTGGACCTCTTTTTTCTCGAAGGATTCGGGAGAAATATCTTCCAGATAAAGGCCGGCCTCCTGGAGTTTAGGGCGCTCTTCATCGGGATATATCCAGTCCCCCTTCGGCGCCTGGGGGAAAACCCCCTCGGCCAGCCCGCCGATGAAGACCAGTTTAAAGCAAAGCCCGCGCGCCTGGGTGGCGTCGAGCACCGAGACCCCGCCCGCATCGCCCCGTTCGAGCAGCAACGGCGTGCGCGAGAGCAGCTCTTCGAGGATCGGCTTTAGGTCTTGCACCTCGATGATCGTCTGGTCCGAAGCGGCGGCCAGATTTCGTATCGACTCGCGAAGCAGCTCGAGCGCCGCCAGGTCGCGTGCCGCCGCCTCAAGCTCGAGCTGATAGCCCGCGCCGCGCAGCTGTTCGAGGATTCTCTCCTCGAGCTTGAAGGCCTGGAGCGCTCGTTCGAAGCTTTCGAGCATCTCCGAGAGACATCCCCTCTCGGGAATCAAGCCGAGCCGCAAGTTGATTTCATCGACCGCAAGCAGCGCCGCTTTGATCTCAGTCGCCTGCCGTTCAAGTCTGGCCACTTCCATCGCCGCCTCTTCGGGGTCGGGGCGTTGGCTCGCCCACCTTTCGATCCTTTCTCTTTTTATTTCGAGCAGGCGCTTGGCCCTCTTTATCCACTCGTGCCTGGAAAGCGATAATCCGACCGCAGCCAGGGCATTCTCCGCTGCGTCCGGCTCGAGCGTGCAGCAGGGGTCCAGGTAATCGTTCTTGAGCAGAGCGGCGTAGCTTTCGATCAGCTCCGAGCCGACCCGGCACTCGACCAGCTTCAGCGCGGCTTTAATCGCCGGAACCGAGGAGAGCGGTTCCCGCCACTCCATAGCGCAGGGGATACCGTATTCATCGAAGGTTGGCCGGATGATCGGGGCGTAGCGCGAAAGATCGCGCAGCACCAGGGCGATTTCTCCGGGGCGATAGCCCTCCTCCAGCACCAGCCGCTTGATTTCGGCGGCAATGGCGCGGACCTCCTGCGTCCGGTCGGGCGCCGAACAGACCATGACCGGCAGGTCGATTAGCGGCTCGGCTTCGGGATTGAATAAAGCCAGGGCAAGCTGCTCGAGCCGGCGGTCCCGCGTCGCATTGCTGCTCTGGCGCGCGACGCGCAGGAACCCCAGCTCCTCGAAAAAGCGCATGGTCTCGCTCACGGGGTAAAAGACCGAAGGGTTGCGCTCGTCGAAGGGAAGGTTGATGATCACCTGGGGTATCAGCGAGACGAGTTGATATATCAGCCTTTGCTGTACCGGAGTGAAATCGAAAAAGCCGTCAAGGTAGAGCGAACGGACCAGCCGGAACCTTTCCGGCAGGCCCTGCTCGAGCACGCGGAGGGCTTCCAGGTATACGTCGTCCGCATCGACCAAGCCTGCCTGGTCGAGGGTCGCTTGATAGTGCGTGTAAATTTCAGCCAGGTCGAAATCGCGCGCCGTCCCAGCATTTTCTATTACGAACCTGCGGAACTCGTCGGGCCGCTTGCCGGCCCGCTTGATCTCGGAGATCAGTTCGCCGACCGATTGGACGCAGCCGGGGCTCTCGGCGATCTCGCCCAGGTGCTCCAATTTACCATCGCGCACCAGCCGCCGGACGACTCTCTCCGTGATAGCGAATTTCAATCCTTCGCTGATCGGGCGGAGCGCCCCCTGCGTCCTGCCGGTAATTTCGCCGACCAGGCCGTCGAAGAGGTAGACCGGCAATCTGCCGGCCGCGCTAAGCTCGATGCCGTCGATTATCTGGTTTATGGCGCGATCGAGCAGGGGGCGCGTTGCAATGAGATAAATGAAAGAATCCTGCTCGCCTTTAAGCAGTGAGTTGCGGCAGCGAGCTGCCAGCTCCAGCCGATTCGTGCCGGGCGGCGGCTCGCACCATATCTGCCGGTCGGCTCGCGGCATTGTGATCGCCCTTTAGAACCGGGGCGATTATTATTCGAAACCCGCCCGCGAGTCAAGCTATTACTTGCCCTCGAGTGCACATCACGATTGTGGGTAATTTCAAAAAGTCGATCTGAAAGAAATAGGCTGGGAAGAATTAGAGTAGCGAAGTAGTCGGTAAAATTATGCCTACTTGCCTTTCTCACCCTGTTTGACCC
>FWPU01007388.1_pt1 | contig 20299 bp, 25 predicted proteins | sample 2228361 | NCBI WGS metagenome assembly FWPU01 (sample SAMEA103939777, study PRJEB20133) | metagenome
ATTTTTATATATTATACAAAATTATTCTAAAGATTATCAGTATCATTTTTTAAAATATTATGTCATCAGTTTTCACACACTCTGATGTGATAAGGGATTTTACTCAGAAGAGAATATAAGATTTCTTGAAGCCAATAACCTAAGGTTCATAATGCCTCTAAAGAGGAATAGTTTCCTTATAGACTACAGACCACTCATAAGTGGGAGGCGGAGGGATTTTGAGGGATATTTTTTATTTGAGAAGAGGGTTATATGGTATTCAGAGAAGGTGGTGGAGGGGAAGAGCTTGATATTATATTTTGAGGAGAACTGAAGGCTGAATAAGAGAAGGACATGGTGTGTCACATAAAGGATATACATACTCAAGATGCCCAAGGGATGGTGGATTTCAAAGGTTCCAAAGACAACAAGGAAAATCATAGAGAGTTGAGATTTGATTTACATATTACTTAAATTAGGCAGAGTTACGGGTTAAATCTTAAGTTAAAAAATTTATGGGTTTGTAATATTATTAAAAACAATAAACCTTCTTTCGCCTAAAATTCTTGAATCTCCTGCACTATCTATAACTTCTATTATTAAATCATGTTCTGAATTGGATAAGAGGGTTGTATCCACATCAAAATGCCAACCACTATAGTAACCTGTAGTTGATCTTTCATAATTTTCATAAACATCAGGTCTTGGATCTCCATAAACAGCATCTCCCCAATAAATCCCATCTATCCAAACCCTTATCTTAGAAATTCTATTATAATCTATTGCCCAACCAATAAATCTTACAGTTTCTTTTAAATATTCATAGGATCCTGGAACATCTATATAACCAGCTGGTCTTAAAGGAGGTCCAGCAAAAGCATAAAGGCAGCGAAATACAACGGGTATTTCATCTATTAATGTATGGGTTTCTTCCACATCTCCTGCTCTTATTCCTAAATAATGGACTCCTTCAGAATAACCATTTTGAACCAAATTTCCCACATCAATCCAAAACTTAAAACCTGCCTGTGGAACATTTGTATAACCAGGATAATATTCTTGGACATCAAAACGAGTAATTCCATAACAGTTAACCCAAGTATCAAAAGCAAAGTCATAATAACAATCACTTCTTGAATTGTATAATAAAGCCCCATCAAGTAAAAGTTCTACCCAAGCCACAGCACCATTATCTTTTCCCGAACCCGTATCCAAAGCCCAGCCAGTTATAAAATTTAAAGGATGATAACATCCTGTGTCAGGAGAAGGACCAGAACAGGAGTCATCACATTGCCCCACAAGTTCCACATCCCTTAAAGGCCAATCAATTTTCCCAAAGGGAGGGGTATTTATAGGTTGATTTGAGATAATTATTTGTCTCTTTGCAAGAACTGAAGATTGGGCTAAATTATCATAAGCCATAATAGAAATCTCATGGAAGCCATTATCTATCCTTGTAGTATCTAAAAACATTATAAAACCAGAACGAGCAGCATTTGGGTAATAAGAAAAAGCATAATAAATATCAGGTCTGGGACCATTTAAATTTGCTTTTCCTACAACAAGCCCATCAATTAATACTTCAACCCTTTCAACACCATCTTCATCTAAAACCCATCCATAGACGGGATAAGGTCCCCATAAAGTATCACCTGGCATAGGTGATTCCAAATAACCCTTTGGACCAGGGTTTAATGAATTATCTACATAAAAATACCTTCTTCCAATTTGGGTAGGAGCTCCTGTTTCATCAACTACAATTAAATGCAATATATGCCTTCCATCACTATAATTCCTTGAATTAAAACCCACAGTAAAACCAGGATTTGCAGAAGGAGAATTTGCATATTGGGGATAATGTTCTATTACATCATCCCTTGGTAGATCTATATTGGCAGAAGTTACAAATTCATCATCTATATACAAATGAATAGCAGTAATATCTATGTATGATAAAACCCAACCCTGAACAATTGCTATTCCAGAAACACTTTCATTTGGTAAAGGTGAATCAATATACCATAAAAGGGAATCTGAAATATTGCTTTGCGTTTTTAAAGAAAGGAAGTTTTCTAAAACCCAGGGTTCCTTTAAATTGCTTGAAAAAACAAAATTACTCATTAGGAAGAAAAAAAGAATGGACAAATTCTTCATTTGTACCTCCATAACCTAAAATTCTTGCCCCTTATAAGGCACATTACATAAATCATATCTTCATTTAATAAAATATCATGTTAAAATAGAGTTGTCAAGTTTTTTATGAAATTTGGATATAAAGTTATTTTAAGTTTACTTTTAACCATTATTTTGTTAGGACTTTTCTTTTATCAGTCCAACTTAAAAGTTGTTTTATCTTCAATTAAAAATTTAAATTATCCCCTAATTTTTTTTGCCACAATAATAAATCTAATCTCCATCTATTTTCGCATATTAAGGTTTCAAGTTTTACTCCTTCCCTTGAAGGATACCTCCTTTAAAACCCTTTTTGTAGCTACTTTTGGAAGCTATTTTATTTCTACAATTTTTCCAGGAAAATTAGGAGAAATAGTAAAACCCCTTTATGTAGCAATAGAAGAAGATATATCTAAAATTTCTTGCTTTGGTTGTGCCCTTTTAGACAGAATTTTTGATTTATTCATAATACTTTTATTTTTTCTAATATTTCTTTTAACCTATGACCTTGATAAGGGTCAAATGTCAATAGAAAACCTTTATAGGGTTTCTTTTTTTGGAATTTTCTTCCTCTTTTTATTGTTTCTTTTCCTATACTTTTGGTCTAAAAAAGGAATTAAGTTGCCAATTTTTAAATTTTTAAACCCCCATATAGTAAAGCTAAAGGAAGGTTTTCATAGCATAAAAAAATTTAAAACCTTTCTTTTAATTACTTTTTTAAGTTTTTTGATCTGGTTGTTTGTTTCTATTTTTACTTTTTTAATATTAAAAAGTTTTAAATTAGACCTTCCCTTTTTTTCTACTTTTATGCTTTTGGCTGTCTCTTCTATTGGCTTTGCAATTCCCACTCCAGGGGGTGCGGGAGGGGTTCATAAAGCATTACAAGTGGGACTTGTATTTTTTTATTCTGTAGATTACAACCTTGCAACTGCAATATCTATTGTAGGACATTTCTTTTCTATGTTTCCTGTGGCTTTCATTGGTTTTTTATCCTTCTTAATCTTTGGAATACCCCTTTCAAAAATTTTAAATTTTGCTAAAATAAATAATAGATGAAATGCCCCTATTGTGGTTTTTTAAATGACCATGTTATTGATTCGAGGGAATCAAAGGACCATTCCACTATCCGTAGGAGAAGGGAATGCCTCCAATGCCACCACAGGTTTACTACTTATGAATCCGTTGAAAACATCCCCTATTTTGTGATTAAAAGGAGTGGGGAAAGGGAAATTTTTGATAGACAAAAAATCATGACGGGTTTGCTTAAGGCAACACATAAAAGAAAGGTTTCTGCAGAGGCATTGGATAAAATTGTAGAAGAGGTAGAAAGGTTGCTTCATTCTCAAGAAAGCAGAGAACTATCCACAGAAGTAATTGGTCAAAAAGTTATGGAAGAATTAAAAAATTTAGACAGGGTTGCTTATGTAAGATTTGCTTCTGTTTACAGAAGATTTGAAGATATAGATGAGTTTGTAGAAGAAGTAAAAAATTTATTGGAGCACAAATGATAAGAAGATCTATAGAATTAATCCAAATTCAAGAAGAAATAAACAATATCTTTTCAGAAATTTTTAAATACCTTAAAAGATCTTCTTCAAAAGAGTATTCCTTTTCCCCCAATATGGATATAGTTGAAAGGGAAAAGGAGATACTAATTTTTATGGAAGCTTCAGGGATGGAACCAGAGGATATAAACATCCACCTCTCTGGAAAATGGCTTATCATTGAAGGAGAAAAAAAACATTCTCCCCCTGAGGGCTGTCCAAAATTTTTAATTGTAGAAAGAAGTTGGGGAAAGTTTTATAAAGCAATTCCCATCCATATACCTATTAATACCCATACAGCAAAGGCATTTCTTGAAAAAGGTCTTTTAAAAATAATTTTTGAAAAAGTTAAAGAAAAAAGAAAAAAATCTATAAATATAAAGGTGATAAAAAATGAGTGAAAAAAATAATAATTTAAAAATACCAGATCTTTTACCATTAATTCCCTTAAAGGATATAGTTGTCTTCCCGGGAGCTATGTTGCCCCTATTTATTGGAAGACAAAAATCTGTAAAGGCAATAGATGAGGCGCTATCATCCAATAGATTAGTTTTACTTGTACCCCAAAAATCCCCAGAAATTGAAGCTCCTACCCCAGAAGATATTTATACAATGGGAACTGTTTCAATCATTTTAAGGATGATAAAACTTACAGAGGGACAAATAAGAGTCTTAATCCAAGGAATTTCTAGGGCAAAGATTGATATGATTACAAAAACAGAACCAAGTTTTCAAGCAAAAATTACCTTAATCCAAGAAAAAGAGGTTCCCCCTGATTCCATTGAAATTCAGGCATTGATTAGAACAGTTAATGAAAACCTCGAAAAACTAGTCTCCCTTGGAAGACCCTTTTCTGAAGAATTAAGAAATGTGGCTCAAAACATTGAACATCCTGGCAGGTTAGCTGATTTTTTATCATCAAACTTGGACTTAAAATTAGCAGAAAGCCAAGAGATTTTAGAAATAATTGATCCAGAAAAAAGATTAAAAAAGGTAAATGAACTAATAAACCATGAAATTCTTCTTTTATCTGTACAACAAAAGATAATATCAGAAGCCCAACAAGAGATGGATAAGACCCAAAAGGAATATATTTTAAGACAACAACTTAAAGCAATTCAAAGGGAATTAGGAACAGCTGAAGACTTAAAAAGTGAAATAGAGAGTTATAAAAAGGCAATTGAAGAAAAAAAGATCCCAGAGGAAGCAAGAAAGGAGATAGAAAAACAAATTTCTCGCCTTGAAAATATGTCTTCTGAATCTCCTGAAGCAAATGTAATTAGAACATATTTAGATACAATTACTTCACTGCCTTGGGCTATTATGACAAAGGATAGGTTAAATTTAAAAAGAGCAAAAAAAATCTTAGATGAAGACCATTATGACTTAGATAAAATTAAGGAAAGAATCTTAGAATTTTTAGCTGTAAAAAAATTAAAAGCAAATAAAATGAAGGGACCAATTTTGTGTTTTGTGGGAGCACCAGGTGTAGGTAAAACATCTTTGGGAAAATCCATAGCAAGATGTTTGGGAAGAAAATTTGTAAGAATTTCTTTGGGTGGAGTAAGGGATGAAGCAGAAATAAGAGGGCACAGAAGAACATACATAGGTGCCTTACCAGGAAGAATTATTTCTGGCATTTTACAAGTAGGTTCTTCAAATCCTGTCTTTATGTTAGATGAAATAGATAAAATTGGAGTTGATTACAGAGGAGACCCCTCTGCTGCCCTCTTAGAAGTTTTAGATCCAGAGCAAAATTTTAGTTTTAGAGACCATTATTTAGGTGTTCCTTATGACTTATCAAAGGTCTTATTTATTGCAACTGCAAATATAACAGACACAATCCACCCTGCTTTTTTAGATAGGATGGAAGTTATATACCTTTCGGGCTACATTGTGGAAGAAAAAATTCAAATTGCTTACAGACATTTAATACCAAAACAACTAAAAGAAAATGGCATTTCCCATAAACACTTATATATAACAGAAAAGGGTTTAAGAAAAATAATAAGCCAATATACCAGAGAAGCAGGTTTAAGGAACCTTGAAAGGGAAATTGCTACAATTTGCAGGAAAGTTGCTGTTGAAGTAGCAGGTGGAAGATGGAAAAAAAGAAAAATAATAAATGAAAAAAATGTAGAAAAATATTTAGGTCCTCCAAAATATATGCCAGAGATTATACTTAAAAAAGATGAAGTGGGAATTGCTACGGGACTTGCCTGGACCCCCTTTGGTGGAGATATTTTATTTGTAGAAGCAATTTTAACCCCTGGTTCTGGAAAACTTCAACTTACAGGACATTTGGGTGAAGTGATGAAAGAATCCGCCTTGGCTGCCTTAAGTTATATAAAGGCAAAATCAAAAAACTTTGAAATACCAGTAAAATATTTTAAAGAAAAGGACATCCATGTTCATGTTCCAGAAGGAGCTATTCCAAAAGATGGACCTTCTGCTGGTATAACTATGGCTTGTGCTATTACAAGTGCTTTAAGTGGGAAAAAGGTAAGAAGGGATGTAGCAATGACAGGAGAAATTACCTTAAGGGGAGAAGTCTTACCTGTGGGGGGGATAAAAGAAAAGGTAATAGCAGCAAGGGCAGCAAATATAAAGGATATAATCCTCCCAAGCTTAAATAAAAAAGATTTAATTGAAATTCCAAAAAATCTTATAAAAGATATAAATTTTCATTTTATAGATAGAATTGAAGAGGGATTAAAAATTTCTTTAAAAGATGCTTGAAGATAAATTCTTAGAAAAGTTAATAAAAAAAATAAAACCCCTAAGCCAAGGAGAAGTGGGGATTGGAGATGATTCTGCCTTATTATTTGTCCCAACAGCTTCTATTTTAGTAACCCAAGATGGTTTTGTGGAAGATGTACATTTTCCTTCAAATTATCCTTTAAAATATATAATTAAAAGGTGCATAAGGGCAACTCTTTCAGATATAAATGCTATGGGGGGAAAGGGAAAAGATTTATTTATTACCATATCAATTCAAAGGGAAAAGACAAGGGAATTGGAAAGTACTTTAAATTCAATCTTAGAAGAATGCAAAATATATGAAATTAGATTAGCAGGAGGAGATACAACTTCTTCTTCAAAAACCTTCATATCAATTACTTTGACGGGCTATCTCCCCTTTGGTAAAAAACCAATTTTAAGAGCCAATGCAAAAGAAGGGGATAATATTTACATCTCTGGAAGTTTAGGTAAAATGGCTTTAGCCTTAAGGGCACTTAAAGGAGAAAATTTAAATTTAAAAGAAAAAGAAAAAAATTCCCTAATTAAATACTTTTTTAAACCTGAAATCCCCTATCCCTTGGGATATGAAATTTTATTTGAAGGAAAGGTAAAAGCAGGAATAGATATTTCTGATGGTTTGGGAATTGACTTACATAGATTGTGTAGGAGATCCAAGTGTGGAGCAATAATCTTTGCTGATGAAATCCCCTATGAAAAAAATTTGCTAAAAATTTTTCCAGAGGAAAAAAAAAGATTAAAAATTCTTTTAAGTTCAGGGGAGGAATTTCAACTTCTTTTTACTTCCCCTTTTAAACTCCCCTTTCCTAAGATTGGAGAAATAATTAAAGAAAAAAAGATTTTGTTAAAGGAAAAAAATAAAACATACAATTTGAAACCCTATGGTTGGGACCATTTTTTTAATTAATAAGATATTGAAAAAAATTAAAAATAACTAAAAATAGAAAGTGTAATTTTGATTTAAATTTTCCCTTTTCCAATTTTTTAGCAACTTGGATAATTTTATTTTAAATATTAATGAAAAAGAAATTTAGATTTTTAAGCTAAAAAATCCTGCTTGAATTAATCTTTGTTTTAATTTATAATTTTGTAGATGTCTGAAGAAAAAAGACCAAGTGGCTCTATTAAGGTGCCCGAAGGGCTTTGGGTTAAGTGTAAAAAGTGCAAAGAAATCATTTATTCTAAGGAAGTTCAAAGATTAGGGAAAATTTGCCCAAAATGTGGTTACCATTTTTATATTTCTGCAAAAGAACGCCTCGAAATGCTTTTTGATGAAAAAGAGTTTGAAACTTTTGATAATAATATAATATCTTTGGATCCCTTAAAATTTAAGGATAGGAAAAAATACAAGGAAAGGTTAGAAGAAGCAGAACAAAAGACAAATACAAAGGAAGCAGTAATTAATGCTACAGGTCTTTTGGGAGGTATTCCTGTTATAATTTGTGCAATGGAATATGAATTCATTGGGGGTTCTATGGGATCTGTTGTGGGGGAAAAAATTACAAGAGCATCAGAAAGGGCATTAAAAGAAAGAAAACCTTTAATAATTGTTTCTGCTTCTGGTGGAGCAAGAATGCAAGAAGGTATTTTATCCCTTATGCAAATGGCTAAAATATCAGCTGCTATTGCTAAGTTAAAAGAAGAGGGAATTCCTTACATCTCTGTCCTAACAGACCCTACAACGGGTGGGGTTACAGCCTCTTATGCAATGCAAGGAGATGTAAATATAGCTGAGCCAGGTTCCCTAATTGGTTTTGCTGGTCCAAGGGTAATTGAACAAACAATAAGACAAAAACTGCCAGAGGGGTTCCAAACAGCAGAGTTTTTACAAGAACACGGAATGGTTGATCTGGTTGTCCCAAGACAAAAATTGAAGGAAACTCTTATAAAATTATTGCAACTTTTATGGAAACAATTAAAATTTTAGAATCCCTAAAACCTTCCTATATGAGTTTAGGGCTTGAAAGGTTAAAAGATGTACTTAAAATAATCCCCTTTGAAATTCAAAAAAATAATGTAATAATTGCAGGAACAAACGGAAAGGGTTCTACTTGTGCTTTTCTTTCATCTATATTAAGTAAATCCAATTTAAGGGTAGGTTTTTATTCTTCTCCCCATTTAATTGATTTAGAAGAAAGAATTAGAATAAACGGAACTCCTATTGATAAGGATTCTTTAAGCTATTATACAAAAAATTTATGGGAATTATTAGAAAGATCAAATAAAAGTTTAACTTTTTTTGAATTTTTAACAATCTTAGCCCTTTGGTACTTTAAGGAAAGGGAAACGGATTTAAATATTTTGGAAGTGGGAGTTGGGGGCCGTTTGGATGCTACAAACATAGCCACTTCAATATTAAATATAATCACTACAATCTCCTATGATCACACAAAAATCTTAGGAAATGACTTAAGGAGCATTGCTAAGGAAAAAGCAGGAATAATAAAAGATGAGGCAACAACAATTACAGCCCCCCAAAAACCAAAGGTCTTAAATATTTTAAAAGAAATAGCAAAAGAAAAATCTTCTAAATTAATTGAATTAAAAAGAGAAGTAAAAATTAAAGATGTGGAAATAAACAAAGAGGGCTTATTTTACAATTTATCAACAAGGGAAGGAAAATATAAGCTCTTTTCTCCTCTTTTAGGAAGACATCAAATTATAAATTCTGCCCTTGCAATTTTATCAGCAGAAAAACTTTCAAAAATTTTGGAGTTTCCTTTAACACCAGAAGCAGTTGAAGGAGGAATTGGTTCAATAAAATGGGAAGGCAGATTTCAAAAATACAATTTAAATGGGAAAGAAATTTATTTAGATGGTGCCCACAATTTAAATGGGATAAAAGCAATTTTTAAGACCTTAAAAAGTTTAAATTTAAAAGATATAAATATTGGCTTTTCTGCTTTAAGGGACAAAAACCCTTTAAAACTTTTAAAAGAAATTTACCCCCTTTCCAAAAAGATTTTTTTATTTTGTCTTCCTTCAGATAGGGGTATGAAATTCAAAGATTGGGAAAAAATAGTAAAAAAAATGAAGATTTCAAATTATGAAATAGTTGATTTAGATAATTTTAAAAGGGTAATTAATAATAATGAAATTAATTTTTATACGGGTTCACTATTTTTTGTAGGGGAGGTATTAAAATGTCTGAAAAAGTAGCTGTTGCTTCAGACCATGCTGGTTATAATTTAAAGGAAAAGATCTTAGAGTTTTTAAAAGAAAAGGGATATGAGACATATGACATGGGAACTTTCAATGGAGATGAACCAGTAGATTACCCCCTTTTTGCAAAAAAAGTAGTAGAGGGTATCATAGAAAAAAAATTTGATAAGGGAATATTAATTTGTGGAACGGGAATTGGGATGGCAATTATGGCAAATAGATTCAAAGAAATAAGGGCAGCAAACTGCCATGAAATTTATACAGCAAAGCTTGCAAGGGAACATAATAATGCAAATATCTTAACCCTTGGGGCAAGGGTAATAGCAGAGGAACTTGCAAAGGAAATTGTAGATACTTTTCTTAAGACACCTTTTTTGTCCAATGTGGATCGCTATGTAAAAAGGGTTAAAGACCTTTCAATTTCTTTTTGTACTGAAAATAAAGATAAATAATTTCCAATAACATAAGAAAAGGAGCTTTTGTAATCTTTACCTTACTTTCTCCTTTATGGTACCAAAAAACAGGAACTTCTTTAAATTTATACCCCTTTATCTTTGCTAAAATTAAAACTTCTACATCATAGGAAAAACCCTTTAATTTTAATTCCTTAAAAATTTCCTTTGCAACCCTTGTTTTAAAAAGTTTAAAACCACATTGGGTATCATAAATCTTTGGAAAAAAAAGAATTTGCACCATTAAATTAAAAACAATTCCCATAAATTCCCTATAAAAGGGCTGGTGTTTTTTTATAAAACTTCTATCAAGACCTCGGGAACCAATTAAAATTGCATAGTCTTTAATAAAAGGTAAAAACCTTTCAATTTCTTCTATGGGAGCAGAAAGGTCAGCATCTGTTATCAAAAGATAAGGAACTTCACTTGAGGAGTTTAAAATACCCTTTTTTAAAGCAAAACCCTTTCCCTCATTTTTTTCATTTTGAAAAAAATCCAAAAAGACATATCTTTCTTTTAAATTCCTTAAGATTTTTGCGGTATTATCCTTGGAGCCATCATCCACAATAATTATTTTTTTTAAATCCAATTTTTTGTAATTTAATATATTTTTTATAGTCTCTTCAATTCTTTTTTCTTCATTAAAAGCAGGAATAACTATTTGAAGAGGAATCAATCTTTACTTTTTTCTGGATTTTTTGAAATCCTTACAATGGAAACTGTATCATGTTTTATGTAATTACTAGCACAACCTCCACATAGGAAGAGTTCTTCTTCACTCCCTTCTTTTCCTACAGGTGTCTTTTTTATCAAATATTCTGCCTCATTTTTCCCACAAAGAATACATAATTTTGTCATTTTACCACATCTCCTGTTTCTGCTTTTCCAGATATAAGTTGTGCTTCAGAAAGCTTTTCCCCTTTTACTTGAATTACCTTTATTTCCCCAACTTTTTGTTCTTCCTTTCCTAAGACCTCCCCCGTATCTGGGTCCTTTATTTCTTTTATCACTTTATAAACACCAAAGATATCACCTACTTTTACATCCTGTGCCGTTCCAAGATTTATATAAATTGTATTACCTGATAGGGAAGCAACTTTTCCTATCTTTGGACTGGATGAAACAGAAGTTTCATATTCTTTTTTCATAATACTTTGGGCAAGTTTTTTTACAACGGGCCTTAAAACCTTATCAAATAACCTTTCATCTTCTTCAACCCCACCTCCGGTTCCAAAAATCTCTAAATTAAAGATGGATTCTTTTTCAGAGGCAGAATCAGCCCATACAATTTCACCTGTATTTACAGAAAACATCCTTGCATCAACGGCAGAAACAAACTCCACTTTTTTTGCACCAAAGCCAATCCCCCATGCTCCTCTTGCCCCCTTTTCTGTCTTTCCAAATTCTGTAACAGAGCCAGCAATTAAATATTCTACCCCCAATAATTTTCCAATTTGCATAGCTGTTTTTGGATCAATGTCTCCAGATAAGACAAGCCCCTTTTCTTTCATAATTGCATTTAACCTCTCCCTTTCAATGACTCTAAATTTTCCCCCCTTTACAAGCTCCGTTATTAACATATCTTGAGCTTGAGCTCCTACCCTATCATCCCACCAATACCTATGTCCTCCTAAGGATTTATTCACAAACTCTAAAACTACAACCCTTGGTTGAGCAATTAAATTAAAAGAAATAAAGATTAAAAATAGAAAAAACAATCTTTTCATTTTCCCCCCTAAATTTTATTTTCCTTTTTATTTTCTCATAAAATAACCCAATAAATCAAGGAATAAAAATTATAAATAACCATTTTCCCTCATCCAACCATCATTGTATAATTTACTCAAATATCTATTTCCATGGTCGGGTAAAATCACAACAATATTTTTTTTAGGGTTCTCTTTTGCTACCTTCAAGGTAGCAAAAAGGGCAGCTCCAGAGGAACCTCCAGCAAAAATGCCCTCTTCCCTTGCAAGCATTCTTGCAGTTAAAAATCCCTCTTGGTCTGATACTTGAATAAAATCATCTACTACTGAAAAATCCATACATTTTACAAGATAGTCCTCTCCAATTCCTTCCAATTTATATATAAAAGGTTCAATTAGTTTCCCTGTTTTAAAATATGGTGCAAAGACAGAGCCAATTGCATCAACGCCAATTACCTTAATTTTTGAATTTTTTTCTTTTAAAAATTTCCCTGTCCCAGAAATTGTCCCCCCCGTCCCAGCTCCTGCAACAAAAATATCTATTTTGCCTTCCATTTCATTCCATAGTTCAGGTCCCAAGGTCTTATAATATGCTTCAATATTCCAAGGATTGTTATACTGGTCTATGTAATAACCCTTTACCTCCTTTGCAATCCTTTTTGCTGTGGAATAATAACTTTCTTCTGATTCTGGAGGAACTGCTGTCTTGCAAACAATAACTTCTGCTCCATATGCCTTTAATTGATTTATCTTTTCTTGGCTCATCTTATCGGGAATTGTAAAAATTGCTTTATATCCCTTTAATTTTGAAATTAAAGCAACTGCAGCCCCTGTATTTCCAGAGGTATTTTCCACAATTGTTTGTCCCTCCTTTAAAAGCCCTTCTTCTTCTGCCCTTTTTATAATATGCAAAGCCATTCTATCCTTTACAGATCCCGTGGGATTTAAATATTCACATTTTAAAAAAATATTTGCCTCTGATTTAATATTTTTCAAAGGGACAAGGGGAGTATTTCCAATATAATCTACTAAATTTTCAAATTTCATAGGTCCTATTTTATTTTAAAAAAGAAAAAATGTCAATAATATATAAGGGATGTCAACTAAAATTGAAAAGGGAACAAATATTTAAAGATTTAAAGTTTAAAAGGAGATAGGCTTATGAAAAGCCAATTACACAAAAGGAAACTTTTATTTTAGAAGAATTAAATTATCTCTTTTTACATCAAGACGATATAAATAATTTTTGCAATAAAAGTAAAGCAAATCATCTTGAGAAGTTCCCCCAAAATTGCAACCAGCAGAAAAAGGGAAATATTTTTTAACCTCCCAGTTTTTCCATTTATTATTAATAAAAGATCTTATAAAAAGAAATAAAGATCCCCATCTTTTCCCACAATTGGACTTGATAATTGGCTCCCACTCCTGTCAAGACCATAAATTTCTGGACCTGAATGGAAAGTTAAAAAATAAATTATTCCCTTTTCAAAAATTGCAAAGATTTGCATACCATGATAAACTATTTTCCAAAGATGCTCCTCACAAATTAAATTCAAAGAAATTAAAAATAAAATTATGAAGACCTTACTTTTCATACCTTCCTCCTAATAAAAGAAAATTGTTTGGACTGGATTACTGGGAAAGGCATAAAATGAACCTTTGATAATTTTTTCTTTATCTTTAAATTCATAAAAATAAATTTCCATTAGATTTATTTAAATATTTTTTCTTTTATCCTGTCAAAGGAATTTAAAGTTGCAACTTTAAAACCTTAAACTTTTTCCCAACCTTAAAATCTTGAGCTTTTGATTTAAATTTTATCCTTAAAAGCAGGTTAAAATGCCAAGCAAGTCGGAGGATAAAATGGTTGCTTTAATTGAAAATAATTTCAATAATTTAATCAAACGGCTGAGCTTATCTGAAGTTCCCATCATAGCAAAGAATTTGCGCAGAGATGCAAATCACCGTGCCAGATACGTTCCGTTAGGCGAGGGCATTAGACCCAAAGGAGCAAAGCAAATGCGAATTCGGCTCAGCAATATATTAATAACTTCCATCTTTTTCCTTTTTTGAATAAAAATCCAATTGTAATGGGTTATTACTTGTAAACTTCTCTAGAGATTTAACCAAATCATTTTTTGTTGGTGTTGTATTAATTCTTTTTTGGGCTATATTAAAGTAATTTTCGTCAATTTCAATCTCTATAAAATCTCTATTAAGTCGTTTTGCTACAACCCCTGTGGTTCCAGAACCCATAAAAGGGTCAAGAATGACATCTCTCTCTTTACTTCCAATCAAAATTATCCTTTCCAATAGCTTTTCGGGCTTTTCAGTAGGATGTGATGTTTTATGTTTTTCTGCAGGTACCTCCCATGAATTTCGCATTTGTTTCCCATTATTTAATTTTGTTGCCATTTCATAATTAAAAAAATATCTTTTTGATTTACTGGCAACCCATATCAGTTCCGTAGAAGGCATAAAACGGTTTTTTTGAATTAGCAGTGGAGCATTAGGTTTAAACCAAATTTTATTATCCAAAGATATAATCTCTTCAAAACTATACCTATAAAAGGATGGTTATGCAAAGTTCCTGAGATCCATATTGTTCCTTCATCTTTTAGAACTCTTACGCATTCTTTAATCCATTTTTCATTAAATTCATGGATATTTTCTATTTGATCCCATGAACCCTTATCACATTTTGCTATTTTCCCACTTTTACAAGTAAGATAATTTTCACCTGAAAGATTATATGGAGGGTCAGAAAAGATTAAATTGACAGATTTGTCATCCAACTGTTTAAGTATTTTTAAAGCATCACCTTGTTATTATGTTATTTAATTTAAATCCAATTTTTTTGGCAATAAATATTGTCTCTGCTATATTGTGATATGTACAAGAGATATAACCTACCCCTTGATTTTAAAATATCCCAAACTCTTCCAATCCAATTTTTAGTAAAAACAAGATAATCTTCGTATTTCCAAATATCCCACTCTTCGTTCATTTTATAAAAGGGACCACCCGTTTTATTGTTTATCAAAGCTAATTCTTTGCCTGATAAATTATAAGGGGGGACCGCATAAACTAAGTCTATACTATTTTCTGAAATCTCTTTTCCCATTATCTGAATACAATTGCCTGAATATATATGATTAATTTTCATATTTTTTGCATCTTTTTCTGCCATTTTCTTATGGTTTGTTGAATAAATGTTGACCCCTCAGAGAAACTCCTCAATTTTTTGGATTCGTTGATTATAACAGAATATAATTCATATAACTCTTTGTGAGAAAATCTTTTACCTTGTTTTAAGAGATTTAATAGTGCTTCTAAAAGAATGGAAAATTCTTCAGTTGTCATCGGCACAATTTTTTGTGGAAATCCATTATATTCATATTTTACAGAAATCCAAAACTGAGAATATGTGTCCTTATGAATTTGCAAAGCAATATAAAGACAAAAGACATTCTCATTTGGATGCTGAAATTCAAAAGCTCTTAAATGTCTCATCACTTGTTGACCTTCTTGTACCCATCGTGAATTTGAAGTGTTTAAAGTTACCTCGCAAATTGCCTTGAATAATGTTTCAAAACTAAAGGCTTCGCCCCTATACATATTTCTAAATTACAAAATTTTTTTAACATATTCATCTATTTGATTAAAATTTATAAGAATTGGAACAAAAACACTAAATTCTGTTTTATCTAACCCTTTTTTAACAGATCTATTATTAAGTTTGTAGATAAGATACATTACATAAATAAATGGCATTATATTAAATCCTTCCTTGTCTGAAAAATTTTCACTCCATGGATTGGGAAATTGGAGTTTAAGTAAACTCTTGAAGAATATATAACCTATATCATAATCCCCATCTAAATACTTATTACCTAACTCAGTAATTACTGTTGATTCAAAACCCTCTCTTGTTATTGAGAAGCCAAGTTTATTTAAGGGATTTACCGATTGTCTTCCTCTCATAGGTGGGGCCTCGTAATTTTGAGAATAAAAAATTTCTTCGGCTTCTTCATAGGGAATTTCTACCTCTGGTTCTTCGTGATATTTCCTAAACTTTAAAGGAATATTGAGAGGCTTTAAGAGGTGCTCTTGGATTAATAAAATTTGATATTTAACTTGGTTCTTTTTATCAAAAGCCTGTCCTTCTAATTTCTTCAATATTCTTAAAAAATCCCGTAATCTTTCTGGGTTTCTTGCAGTAGTTGAAATTGACCAAGGTTTTTTCATAACGTCTCTACATCAATAATTAGATATTTGCCAATCAGAATTTCCACAAAAAGTGCAAGCATAAAAGAAGTTACACTGAAGGAGGTATTGGGGGGAGTACCAAAAGACATAAGCCTTTTATGCTGTGTTATCTGCATATTTTTTGCCATATTATTCTTTCCTCGGTCTTGCTCAATTGCAATCTCTGTGTGTCAGTCGAGCATTTTCTGGGATAGTCTTTCCGCCTTTCCAATATTGCTCAATATGGTTAATAGCCGCATCATCTATATTTTGAATTTTCTGACCACAAATCGTACAGATAGAATCATTTTTATAAAGTTCTTCCTTTACCTTTAAGGAAAAACAACGAGGTTCTTTCTGTGCGATTTCTATTATGTTTTGGAGTGTTAATCTCCATTTATCAAATCGTTTTGTCACCGCTTGAACACCACTTGTCGAAAGTTCCAATGAATCTACAAATTCTTGGTCATTGGTCATTAGATATATCAATGCTTCACGAATAGAATCTAAATTTTGATAGACTTTGTTTTTGTCTTCTTTTGCGAAGTTGTACATTAGAATATCATACAAAGAGGTGTTAAATTTCTTGGGTTCCCAATAACCATTAGGATTCTTTTCATCGCCTTTGTAAAATCTTTTGAAGGCATGCTTATCAAGCAATGATTTAATTATAGTCACTGCATTTTTAAATGCTTTGCTTAATTCAATGCTATCTTTTTCGTCTTTGTGTTGATATTCGTCCATGTCAGTGTTGAGAAACTTTCTCATCTGTGGTTTATAATTAAGATAGGTTGAATGATAGAAGCTTGCAAACCTTAGCACAAGTTCTACATCTCTCATTCTTTTCTCAGGCGCTTTTAGATTCGAAAGATACATCAAGTCTTTATCTTTAGAGAGTTCTTTTAACAAATCATTATAGGGCTCTCTGTAAACACAATTTCTTAACTCTTGATCATTTAAAGAAACCGCACCTGTGTTTAGTCTTTCAAATATTTCAAATCTTTAATCGGAGTCGGACTCTTTTTTAAATATAATTATTGGAAGTATACAGTATTTAACTTTATCTTGAAGATTCTCACTGATCTCCTTAAAGGTTTTTTTATTTAGGTGTTTGTATACTTTTAGTCCAGACAATTTAAACTCTTTTCCATCAGGGAATTTACCATCAATGAATGAGAAAAAAGCCGTTAATCGTTTTTGCCCATCAATTACATATTCTTTACAATCTTTTCCCTCAGATAAATAGATAACTGGCAAAGGTATATCAAGAAGAGCTGATTCAATCAAACGAGAGGATTTTACATTGTCCCAAACAAAATACCGTTGGAAGTCAAGCTGTAATACAAGTTTTCCTCTTTTGTATTTTCCATACAAAGAATCTATTTCGGGATCGCCTTTGTCTGTATAAATTTTCCCTTCTTCTGGTATCTCTTCTATTTCTTCTTCTAATGGTTGCTCGAATTCGATTTCATTTATTTCTGGTGTTTTTTCCTCATTCATTTTATTACCTCCTTTGGCGATGAGTTGCAGCTAATTTGTTAATAAACGAGCTGGTTCGTTTATACTCACAAAATATTATGATAGACGAAATATTTTGTTTATTCAAACTCTGGCCAAATTTCCAGAATTCTCCATTTTTAATAAATTTAGTTATTTTTTACCTCCTTTGTTCAGGTCTAATCTATAAAATGAGCTTTTAATTTTACCTATTGACCTAATGTTGAAATTTGTATAAATTTCTATGGTTTTGCTATTTTTATGACCTAATGGTTCTTGAATGTATTTCAAATCATTTCCATTTTCAAACAAATGCATTCCAGAACTATGCCCCAATTTATGATGATTAATAATTTTATATTTACCAAGATTAGCTTTTCCAAAATAGATCTTTAATATTATATTATATTTTTAACTAATTAGATAAATTTAAAAGCGGGTTTATTCCTCGCATTAAAGTTAAAGGTTAGAAGAACGGAAGCTATTAAAAACTGCAAATTATTCAATTAAAAAAGCTAAAGCAACAAAAAATAATTATGGAAAAACTTTTCTATTGACTTTTATTAAAAATTTTTATGGTATAATTAAAAAAAATTAGGAGGAAGATATGGCTGATTTTTATCAAGTTGGAGTTATTGCAACATTTCATAAATTAGGTGATGCACCTATAGAAAAACTTGAAAAACAATTAGAAAATTATGCAGTTGAAAAGCCCATTGCCCTTGTCTTGCCTTCCCTTTATAGTGAAATTGAAGGAGAAGCATTAAAAGTTATTTTAAAAGAGTTAAAAGAAGTAAAATTTATAAATGACATTGTTGTGACCTTAGGCCCTTGCACGGAAGAAGAATTTAAAAAAGCTAAAAATTTTTTTAGTGTTCTCCCTCAAAATATAACATTAATATGGAACTCAGGAAAAAGGATGGAAGAAATTTATAAAATAATAGAAAATGCTGAACTGTGTACAGGTGAAATGGGAAAGGGAAAATCTGTCTGGATGGCTTATGGTTATATACTATCCCAACATAAATTTAGAGCAGTGGCTCTCCATGATTGTGATATTTTGACTTATAAAAAGGATTTGCTTGCCCGACTTTGTTATCCCATAATTGCCCCTGCCTTAAATTATGATTTTTGTAAAGCATATTATTCAAGGGTTACAGATAGATTGCATGGAAGAGCTACCCGTCTTTTAGTCACACCTTTGATAAGGTCCTTGCAAAAAATTTTGGGCTATTTGCCCATACTTGTTTATTTTGATAGTTTTAGATATCCCTTATCAGGTGAATTTGCAATGGACATTGATTTAGTTAGAATTAATAGAATCCCAGGTGATTGGGGGCTTGAAATTGGAGTTTTGGCAGAGGTTTATAGAAATACTGCTTTAAGAAGGATCTGCCAAGTTGATATCATAGACAATTATGAACATAAACATCAATCCCTTTCAATAAATGACCCCTCTGGTGGTTTAAATAAGATGGCAATAGATATATGTAAAACATTATTTAGAACCCTTGCCTCTGAAGGGGTTGTCTTTTCTGATGGATTTTTTAAGGCCCTTGTGGCAACTTATGTAAGGACTGCTCAAGATATGTTAAAGAGATATGAAGACGATGCCGCAATTAACTGTCTTTACTTTGATAGACATTCAGAAAGTTTGGCTGTGGAAATGTTTACTGCGGGGATTAAAAAAGCTGCAGAGACAATAATGTCAGATCCCTTAGGGGTTCCACTAATTTCAAGCTGGGATAGAGTTGTTTCAGCTATTCCAGATGTACTGGATACAATAAAAGAGGCAGTAGAAGAGGATAATAAAATTTAATTTTCCTTTTTTTTGAGAAAAGCCTTGAGAAGGGTTTCAAAGATTGTATTTATTTAAAATTTTAAATTAACTTTAAAAATTTTTTAAAAGATATATAATATATTTAATATGATTTTATCTGGTATAGATGAAGCAGGAAGGGGACCTGTCCTGGGTCCTATGGTCATTTCAGTTTTTACCCTTGAAAGGGAAAGGGAATGGGAGTTAAGGAATCTTAAGGTTAAGGATTCTAAAAAAATTTTAAGAAAAAAAAGGGAAGAGATTTTTGAAAGTTTTCTAAGAAATAATTATAAATTTGATTATTTGATAATTTTACCTGAGGAGATAGATAAATTTAGTTTGAATAAGATATTTATGGAAAAGGCAATTTATTTTATAAAAAATACTAAAACAGATGAAGTTTATTTAGATGCCCCTTGTCAAAATATGAGATGTGAACAATTGAGTAATCAATTAAGCATACTTACAGGGAAAAAAATTGTTGCATTAAATAAAGGAGATGAAAAAATCCTTGTGGTTTCAGCTGCTTCAATTGTGTCAAAGGTTCTAAGGGATAGGGAAATTGAAAAACTCCATAAAGTTTATGGGGATTTTGGTTCGGGTTATCCCTCGGATGTCAAAACAATTATTTGGCTTAAAAAAAATAAAAGGGACTTGGAAAATTTAAAGATCCTTAGAAAAAAATGGAAAATGAAAAATCTATAAAAATATTTTCTTTTAAGAATTGTTTTAATAGAGTTTTTATCTATTTGGCAGAGAACATATTGATTGATACGGGTTCTATCCATATGGAGAAATATTTGAAAAAAATTTTAAAAAAATTTGAAATAAATAAGTGTGCTATAACCCACTACCATGAACAGCACTCAGGAAATGCTCATCTTTTAAATAAAAAGGGAATAATTCCTTATCTTTCAAAAGAGGGAATTGAACTTTTTAAAGAAAATCTAAAAAAACAAA
>FWPU01007390.1_pt1 | contig 20293 bp, 5 predicted proteins | sample 2228361 | NCBI WGS metagenome assembly FWPU01 (sample SAMEA103939777, study PRJEB20133) | metagenome
GGCCAGTTGTCGCTTGACGAATTCGGGGTTGGCATTGGGTTTGTCAATCTTGTTCAGCGCCACCACGACCGGCACGTTGGCCGCCCGCACGTGCGCCAACGCCTCGCGGGTAGTCGGCATCACCCCATCGTCGGCGGCAACCACCAGCACGGCGATATCTGCGCCCTGCGCCCCACGTGAACGCATGGCCGTGAACGCCTCGTGACCAGGGGTATCCAGGAAAGTGATCTTGCGGCCATTGTGTGTCACCTGGTACGCGCCGATGTGCTGCGTGATGCCGCCAGCCTCTCCCGCTGCCACGTTGGTCTTGCGAATGACATCGAGCAGCGAGGTCTTGCCGTGATCTACGTGGCCCAACACGGTCACCACCGGCGGGCGGGGCTTGAGCGAGCGCGGGTCTTCGTTGGCATATAGCCGACGCCACGTCTGCGTGACAGCGCGCTCCGGCGCGACTTCCGGCTCGGCGGGTTTGAGCGGCTGAACTTCATAGCCCATGCTGTCGGCCACGATCGCCGCCGTGTCGTAGTCAATCTGCTGATTAATGGACGCCATAATCCCGTTCGAGATGAGTTCCTTCATCACCTCGATCGGGCTGGCTCCCATCAGGTCGGCGAGTTCGCGCACCGTCAGGAATTCAGGGACTTGCAGGATTTGCTTTTCGTGCGGCATAGACATAGCGGCCCGGTTGCTGGGGGGCCAGCAACCCCACCGCTAACCTCCTTTCCAATTGTGAGTATCCGCGCAAGCCGAATGCGCCGCGCCTGCAGCTACGTCTGACCAGACTTCTGGTAGATGCTGCGGGCAGCCCGCAACCGTTCGCGATCCGTTTCCGTCAACGTGGTGCGCAAAGCTCTCTCCAGCACATCGCTGGTCAGCGCGCGTTCCCAGCAAGCAGGATCGTCGCACAGGTAAGCGCCGCGCCCGTTGCGTTTGCCGGTGGGGTCCACGTGCACACCATCGTCGGGCGTGCGCACCAGCCGAGTCAGAGTGCGCTTGTCCGCCGTCGTCCGGCAGACTACGCAAGTGCGCTGTGGCACACGCCGCTGGCGTTTGGGGGACTTGCCCATATCACCGCGCCCTCACTCACCGCTGACCGGCTGTGTTCCCTGCAGGAAGCAGCCTATTCGAGGAAGTCTTCCCACTCCTCGCGACGACGGCCACCTTTGCGGTGTTTGCGAGCCACCACGCGCCCGCGCTCCTCGTCAAAGATCAGCTCGCGCGGTTTGCGCTTGCCCTTCTTCTGACGCCGCCCGACCTCGAACTCGTCTTCCTCGAACGCCGGCTCTTCCAGCTCTTTGGCCGGTTTGCGACGGGCTGCTTCCTTGCGGCGCTCTTCAGCCCCCAGCGAGAGCGGCGCGCCGGGCACCGGTTCCGGCTCGACGAACGCGGGCGGCACTTCTTCTTCCTCGCCGACAAAGCCGCTCATGTCGGGTGCAGCCATCAACTCCTGCGGCAACTTGGGCGCGGTCTCCGGTGCAGGCGCGGCAACGACCTCAGCGACGGGTTCCGGCGCAGCCGGGGCTGCCTGTGGCGCTTCTTCCTCCGGACGCCGGATGACCAGGTCGTCCACCGCGTAGCGAATGGCCTCCAGGGCGTCATCGCCCGCGCCGCCTTGCTCCAGCATACGGACCAGGTTCTCTTCGTCTGCCAGCAAGCGCACCATCAACTCGCCCACATTCTCGATGCGCACCAGGGCCTTGTTGATGTCCTCGTCCAGTTCTAGTTCCTCGATAGACATACGGTAGGCCCGTTCGGGCACCAGGGCGCGCACCTTGTCCATCGCCTCGCGGCGCTTGGAGCGACCGGCTTCGCGCACGGTCTGCAGCCGCCGTTCCGCCACCTTCACGAAATCGGTGAGCGTCTTGTATTCCTCCGGCTGAATGACGCGATTGGCCTGCTTCTTTTCCATGATGCGCTCAACTTCGGCGATCAGGGTCGGCATCTCCTCACGCAACGCATTCAGCGGCGGTTCGTTCAGGCGGGCGAAGGCATTCTCCGCCGCTTCCGAGACGCTCTTGATGTCAATGCGCCAGCCGGTGAGTTTGGCCGCCAGACGAGCATTCTGCCCTTCGCGACCGATGGCCAGCGAAAGTTGATCGTCGGGCACGATCACCGTCGCGGTGCGACCGGTGTCCAGGTCTTCCTCCAGCAAGATATCGCTGATGCGCGCCGGGCTGAGCGCCTTGGCGATGAAGATCGCGGGATCGGGATTCCACTCGATAACGTCAATCTTCTCCTCGTGAAGTTCCTTGACGATATTCTGGATGCGTATCCCGCGCATACCCACACACGCGCCCACCGGGTCAATGCCCTCTTGCAGCGCAGCGACCGCCACCTTGGAGCGATAGCCTGCCTCGCGGGCGATGTTCTTGATCTCCACCTGGCCGTTATAGATTTCCGGCACTTCGTACTCCAGCAGGCGGCGCAGCATGTTCTTGTGCGCGCGGCTGAGCACGATCTGCGGGCCGCGACTGTTGCGCTTGACTTCGGCCACGTAAGCGCGAATCTTGTCGTGCGGACGGTACTTTTCGCCGGGAATCTGATGCTGCTTGGGCATGACCGCCTCGGCCCGCCCCAGGCTGATGGTCAGCGTACCATGGCTGACGCTCTGCACCGTGCCAGTGACCAGGTCGCCTTCGCGCTCGACGAACTCGTCATAGAGCGCGTCGCGTTCGGCTTCGCGGATGCGCTGCAGGATCACCTGTTTGGCCGTCTGTGCAGCGATACGCCCAAAGCTGGCACTGGTCTGCACCGGCACCATCACCGTATCGCCAAGCTGCGCATCGGGGACGTGTTTGCGCGCCTCTTCCAGAGATACCTCGGTCTGCTCGGACTCAACCGACTCGACCACTTCCTTTTCCAGGTAGATACGCGCCTCACCGGTCGGCTCAATACGCGCTTCTACCCGCTGATTCGCGCCGATGTTGGCATCGCGTTTGTAGGCAGTGATCAGCGCTTGCGACAGCGCTTCCATCACAACTTCGCGTGGCAGCGAGCGCTGATCGACAATTTCGTTGAACGCCAGAATAAAGTCGCTCTTCATGGTCCTGCTTGTGTTATCCTGCTAGGTCTGGGTGTCGGTTGAGATACCTGAGAGCTATCAGCCATATACAACGAAAAGTGGGGAGGTCCCACTTTCCGCCGCACGTCTTCGTCTCAGTGATTACAGTATAGCATAGCCCACCTCGCTTGGCAAGGGTCGCGCGAAGCAGTCTGTTGCCCCTCACCCCCAAATCCCCTCTCCCTCGCGACGGCGTCGTGGGGCGAGGAGACTCCCTGTCTCTCGCGCGAGCGCTAACCTTCGCCCGCAGCGCGGATTCAGGAGCGGACTGGCACAGAGTATCTGGAACAAGAGGCCGTTCCTAATTTTACCTCACCCCCACTCGGCGCTGACGCGCCTCGCTGCCCTCTCTCCGACGCGGAGAGGCAGCACCTCTCCTGCTCTCTTCTCCGCGTCCTCGGCGTCTCGGCGGTTCAACAACGACTGCCCCAAAATCCGGTGCACCCCAGAAAAAAGGCTTCCGAAGCCCAGGCCCCGGAAGCCTCCACCGTCAGGATTCAGCCGATCGGCGTATGCGCCAGCCGAGCGCGCCTGCGCCCAGCGCCAGCGTGACCAGTCCCAGCGCGGCCCACGGCCACAGCGGACGCCTGGACTCCGCTGGCGGATACCCTGTGCCAGGCAATGCCTGCACCACCATCACCTGCGCCGACGCGCTGGCCGTACGCACCGCTCCGTCCGGGCCAGTGCCCGTCAGGTCGGCGACGTTCAGCAGTGTGCCATCCACAGGGCTGCGCAGCACCGTGGTGTAGATGTAGGCAGTGAGCGTCTGCCCTGGGTTGAGCTGAGCGATGGTGAAGGTCACCGTCTGCTCTTCGATGGTGTAGGTGCCGCCCTCAAACGTCACACCGTCAATGCGCAGCTCATCCGGCACGCGATCCACGATTTGCACGTTGGTGCCGGGGCCAGTGCCCACATTGCTGATGGTGAGTATCCAGGTCAGGCGCTCGCCCGGCAGACCCAACTGCCCCTTGTCTTCCAGCACGCCGATCTTGCTCAGCGCCGGGTCGAAGTAGAGCACTTCCGGCCCACCGCCGCCCGGTTCCTCGCCCTCGTGCACCACCGGCACGATGGTGCGATCGTCGTCCGCCGGCGTATCCGGATCGTCCGTTGGCTCATTCGGGAAGTTCGAGCCAGAAACGACGCCCTGGTTCGCCACGCGCGTGACCGTCGGGTCGAGCACGGGATTGATGCGCGCCCGGAAGGTGATGGTCACCGAGGCCCCCGGTGCAATGGCGGCAACCTGCACGGTCACGTTGGCGTCTTGCGTCACCAGTGCTGTCGGGTCAGAGACCGTCACCGAGCCGACCACCAGTTGCAGGTGTGGCGGCAGGATGTCGCTGAAGACCACATTCAGCGCGTCCGCATACCCGTAGTTGGTGATGGTGATGGTGTAAGTGAGCGTGTCGCCAGGGTTGGCCACGCCGTCTCTGTTCACGTCACCGGTCAGTTCGGCGGTCTTGTACGCTTCGATCCAGGGGATCAGGCCCAGCGGCGTGATGGTTGGATCATCTACGGCGGGTGTATCAGGATCGTCAGTCGGCGTATTGGGAACATTCGCCCCGCTGACCAGACCCTGGTTGGCGACCGAGGTCACCCCTTCCGGCACCGGGTTGGCGATGGTCACCCGGAAGTTGATGGTCACGCTCACGCCTGGCAGGATGTCGCCGACATTCACTGTGACAGCCGTGTCGCCCGGCGTATTGCCCTGCGGGATGACGCCCTGCGTAGTCGTCACCGAACCGGCAACCAGCGTCGTATTCGCACCCGGCGTGTCGCTGAAGACCACACCCTGGGCGACTCCCTGGCCGGTGTTGGTGATGACGACCGTGTACTGCAGCACATCACCCGGCGAGGGCACGCCGTCACCGCTGGGGCTGTCGTCGAAGAGCCGATCCGTCTTGGTGATCACCAGTTCTGGCCCCTCTGTCGGTTCGCCCAGCGGGGTGACCGTCGGATCGTCGGGCTGCGGTGTATCGGGATCGTCGGTCGGTGTGTCGCTCACGTTATCGCCGATGACCAGCCCCTGGTTGCTCACCGACGAAGTGTCGGGCGGCACCAGCGGCCTGTTGATCGTCACGCGGAAGACCACAGTCACCGTCTCGCCCGCGCCCAGCGTGCCGAAGTTGACCACCACGCTGGTATCACCGGGCGTGTTGCCGCTGACGACCGTGCCAGCGGTCACCACCGAGCCGACCACCAGCGTCGTGTTTGCACCCGGCGTGTCGCTGAAAACCACATTCTGTGCCTCTACCGCACCTGTATTGGTGATAGCGACCGTGTATTCCAGCGTATCGCCAGGGCCAGCCTGACCATCCCCCCTGACGTCAACTACCAGGGCGTCGGTCTTCTGCACCCGCAACACCGTGCCACCGCCCAGCGGTGTGATCGTCGGGTCGTTGGCAGCTGGTGTATCGGGATCGTCGGTGAGCACATCGCGGAAGTCATCACCGGCTACGCGACCCTGGTTGGCGACCTGCGTCGTGGTCTCCGGCACCAGCGGATCGTTGATCGTCACCTGGAAGGTGATGGTGACCGAGCCCTCCGCCGCGATGGTGCCCACATTCACCTGCACGCTGCTATCGCCGGGCGTGTTGCCCAGGGTCACCGTCCCCTGCGTGGTGGTGACCGAGCCGTTCACCAGCGTCGTGTTGGCGTCTGGCGCGTCGGTGAAGACCACGCCCGTCGCGCTCACCCCGCCCAGGTTGGTGATGACTACTGTGTAGCGCAGCGTATCCCCTGGATCGGCAGCACCGTTGCTGTTGACATCATCCCACAGGGTAGCGGTCTTCTGCGCTTCGATAATGGGGGCCAGGATCAGCGGCGTGATGGTGGGATCGCCGGGCTGCGCCGTCGCTGGATCGTCGGTCGGCTCCTCCGGGAAGTTGCCGCCGGTGACCAGGCCCTGGTTCTGCACCTGGATCGTCGTCGGCGGCACCAGCGGACTGTTGATGGTCACGCGGAAGGTGATCGTCACGCTCCCGCCCGCACCGGGGATCGTCCCCACGTTGACCGTCACCGACGTATCGCCCGCCGTGTTCCCACTGACAACCGTCCCCTCGCTGGTCGTCACCGAACCCGCTACCAGGGTGGTATTCGCCCCCGGCGTGTCGCTGAAGGCCACATTGGCCGCGTCGCGGTCGCCGCTGTTGGTGATGACAATGGTGTATTCGAGCGTGTCGCCGGGGTTGGCCACCCCGTCGCCGTTGGCGTCAATGACCAGTGCATCGGCCTTGGTGGCGCTGATGTCCGGCGTGCCGTCCACCAGCGTGATCGTGGGATCGTCCGGGTCGGTCGTGCCGGGGTCATCGCTCGGCGTGTCGGGGATATCATCGCCCTGAGCCAGACCCTGGTTGGCCACCTGGAACACGTCCGCCGGCAGCGACGGGTTGACCGTCACGCGGAACGTGATGGTCACACTGCCGTCCGCGCCGGGGATTTCGCCCACAGCGACCACCACCGACGTATCGCCCGCCGTGTTGCCGCTGACGACTGTCCCTTGCGTCGTCGTCACTGAGCCAACTACCAGCGTGGTATTGGCAGCCGGCGTGTCGCTGAAGACGACGTTGGCCGCCCCCTGATCGCCCGCGTTGGTGATGACGACAGTGTACTCGATCACATCACCGGGATTGGCCACGCCATTGCTGTTGGCATCCACCACCAGCGCGTCCGCTTTGGTCAGGGACACGTCCGGCGCGGCGACATACGGCGTCACCGTCGGATCGTCCGGGGTTGACGTGTCCGGATCGTCGGTGGGCGTGTCCGTCGGCACTTCCTGCCCGTTGATCGCGCCCTGATTGGCAATGGTCAACGGAGCAGCGGGCAGCGGATTGTTGAGGATCACGTCGAAAGTGATCGTGGCACTACCGCCTCCGCCAGCGATGGTGCCCAGGGCCACCTCCACCGTCGTATCGCCGAACAGGTTGCCGACGGTGACCGTGCCCTGCGTGCTCGTCACCGAGCCGACGACCAGGGTGGTATTGGGGTCTGGCGTATCGGTGAACATCACGCTGGCGGCATCCTGATCACCGGTGTTGGTGATGACGATCGTGTAACGGATTGTCTCGCCGGGGTTGACCAGCCCGTCATTGTTCACATCCACGACCAGCGCGTCGGCTTTCGTGGCCACAATGCGCGGCGCGGCCACTACCGGCGTATTCGTCGGATCGCCCGAAGTCGTTGTGTCGGGATCATCGGTCAGCGCGTCGGAGATGTTCCCGCCGCTGACCGTACCCTGGTTGCTCACCAGTTCCACGCCCGCAGGCAGCGGGTTGTTGACGGTCACGTCGAAGGTGATCGTCACCGTCCCGCCGCCGCCAGGAATGGTGCCGATATCCACGGCCACCGCCGTATCGCCGGACGCATTGCCCGCCGTGATCGTGCCCTGCGTCGTTGTCACCGAACCGACGACCAGGGCCGTGCTGACATCGGGCGTATCGCTGAAGGTCACACCAGCTGCGTCGCGGTCGCCGCTGTTGGTGATCACGACGGTGTAGCGGATCGTCTCGCCGGGGTTGACCTGCCCATCGCTGTTCGCATCTACGAAGAGCGCATCGGTCTTGGTGGCCGTCACTGCAGGCGCTGCAGTTACCGACACCGTCTCGGTATCCTGATTGTTGGCCGGGTCGGTATCTCCGCCGCGCGAGCCATCATCGTCCACCCGCGCTGTGTTCTCGATCTGATCCACACCCGCCGGCAACGGGTTGTTGACCGTCACCGCGAACTGCACAGTGACCGGCCCCGCGCCAGCAGCCAGCGCCGCCAGCGTATAGGTGCACGAAGTTCCGGCGGGAGAGCCGTCGGCACAACTCCAGGTCGGCGTGCTGTTGGCCGCGTTGAAGGTCGTGTTGAGCGGCACCGTTTCCGTGATGGTGATCGGGCCAGACGGGCCGGTGCCGATGTTGTTGATCACCAGATCGTAGACGATCACGCTGCCAGGGGTGACAGGCCCCGTCGTCGTGGCCGCCTTGACCAGCCGCAGATCGGGGAAGACCAGGTTCAGCGTATCGGTATCTGTTGCGCCGGAGGCATCGCGCCCACCCGTCGGCGCGGAGCTGGCGGCGATGACAGTCGCCGTGTTGCTGATCGGGCTTTGGCTGGGGAGCAGCGTCGTGAGCAATTTCGCCTGGAAGACCAGCGTCACCGCGTTGCCCGCGCCGGGCAGCACTGTGCCGCCCGTGTAGCGTACTGTCCCCGCCGGGCTGTTGCTGAAGGTGAAGCCCGCCGGAGCTGAGACATTGGCCGCGCTGCTCAGATCCCACACCAGCGAACTGAGCACATCCTCGACCACCACGCCGTAGGCCGGACCGGTGCCGCTGTTGGTGACCACCAACTGCACGCGCACCGTGTCGCCGGGGCTGGCGGGATTGTCCAGGAAGGTCTTGGCGATGGTCAGCACCGGCTCGACCACATCCACGCTCGCCGAGGCGCTCAGATCAGGGCCGGTGGCATAGCTCAGCGTGGCCGTGTTGGTCAACGTATCGCCGTTGGCGTTGGCGGGCAGATCGCGCAGCACCCCGACGACCGTGACGGTCAGCGTATCATCGGTGTCGGCAACGTTGTCCGCCGCGTTGGTGATCGTCCCCAGCGAGAAAGTCGCCGTATCGTTGAGACCATCGCCGAGCAGCGCATCGCTCAGGACACCCGCCGTGCTCACCAGCGACGGGCTGAGGTTCGCCCCCTGCGCTGTGACAGCGGCGCTCTGCAGTTCGATCACCCCCACCGCTGTTGCAGGCACGACATCGGTGATCACTACGCCGTTGATCTGCCCCTCCGGCAGGGTAACCGTGACGGTATAGGTCACCGTCTCCCCGATTGCCAGGTCGGGGTTGGCGGGGTTGTGCGCCGAGGAGCCGGTCTCGGCCAGACTCGTGGCGCTCACCACCTTGGTAATGGTCGGCACCGCCGTCGAGAAGCTGGACTGCGCTGGCCCCATTGTGCCAGAGCGGCCCGTGCCATCCGCCAGCGAGTTGTAGCTGCCGCTGACAGAGTTGGTATAGGTCGTGTCTGGCTCAGCCGTGCCGGAGATAGCCACCTGGTAGGTGATGGTACAACTGCTGCCCAGGCTGAGCGATGGGACGGAGAAGACGATAGCCGGTGCGCCGGACGAATTCACCGTAGCGCCGCACGTCCCGCCCACCGTGCCGTCGCCCACCCAGGTCAGGCCGGGCGAAGGCAGCGTGTCGGTCAGACTGATCTGATAGGCGTCGGCCAGCGATTGCGCCGTGTGACTCAGGGTGAGGGTTACGGTGAAGGTGTCTCCCGCGTCGAGCAGACCGGCGGCGTTGTTGGCTTTGCTCACCGTCAATTGCGGCTCCACCAGGTCAATGCCCACCGTGCCGCTGATCGCGCCGCCGGTGTGCTGGACGGTGGCCGTATTCAGCACATTGGTGTCCTGGCCGGTGACCAGGCCCACATTGACCGACGCATCCACCACACGGGCCACCACGCGGAAGACGATGGTATCCCCCGCGTCTATCACGCCATCCGGCGCATTGGTGACATCCCCCAGCGACCAGGTGACGCGATCGTTGCCGTTGATGCCATCGGTGTCCGATGGCGTGCCCGCCGTCCCGACGCCGGGCAGGGCAGGCACCGCCGAGAGATTGGCCCCGACGAAGGCAATCTGCGACGAGACCACCTCGAACGCCGCGCCATCTGTGCCAGCAAGCGGCAGTTGGTCGGTCACCACCGTGTTTTCAGTCAGGCCCTCGGCAAAGGTGACGGTGAATTCGTAGGTGATCTGCTCGCCGATGGTCGCGGTGCCGTCCGTCGGCGCGATGATGAGCTTGGTCAGTTCATTCTGGGTAACCGTCACCTGCGCCGAGGCGCTGTCCTGGTACGAGCGCCCGCCTTCTGGCAGCGACGCCCAGTTCAGATCGCCGGTGTTGGTCAGCGTCGTGCCCGCGGGCGCGGTGACCGCGATGACCGCCTGAAACTCCACTTCGCAGCTCGATCCCTGCAGGAGCGTGTCCCACACGACCGTCAGGCCCGCTTCATACGGATCGGAGTCATCAACGGTTGTGGGCAATGTCGCACAGGAGCCAGAAACCGGTTGCAGTGTGCTGGCGACGTAGGTCAGGTGCGCGGGCACTACATCGGTCAGGACGACATTATGGGCGTCGGCGGTCGAGGCAGCAGTGTGCTCCACCCGCAGACGGAAGGTGACAGTATCGCCCGCGTCGCCCGCGTTCGGTGTCGCCGTCTTGCTGACGTTCAGCGCCGGCTCGACGATATCCACGCTGACCGTGTCCGACACTGAATACGCGCCGTAAGTCGCCTGTGCGGTGTTGACCGGCACGTCACCGTCGGCATTGGCGGCGACATCCAGCACCACGGCAACCACCTCGAACGTGATCTGATCCTTCGCGTCCGAGACGCCGTCCGCCGTGTTGGTCACCGTGCCCAGCGCCCAGGTGACGCGGTCGTTGACGGTGTCGGCGTTCGTGTCGCTTGCCACGCCAGGCGTGCCTGCCGCTGGCAGCGATGGGCCAGACAGATTGGCTCCCACCGCCACCACGCGCGAACTGACTACCCCCAACACACTGCTCCCTGTCGGGAGTTGATCGAAGACAGTGGCCGTCGTCTGGCCTTCCGGCAACGTCACCGTGAACTGATAGGTGATCTCCTCGCCGATGGTGTAGTCTGGGCGGGTCGGATCGTGCGCATCGCTGCCGTTGACCGACGTCGAGGTGATGATCTTGTCGAGCGTCAGTGCGAAGACCGTCACCGTCGCCTGCGACGTTGTCGCATAGGTGTTGGCCGTGCCGCCACAGCCAGTGGTATCACCGGTGCGCTCACACGACAGAAGATTGTAGGGCGACTGCGGCGACGTGACATCGCCCGGCAGGCTCGTCCAGGCCACTCTGGCCGTGTTGGTCAGCGCCTGATTAGGCTGCACGCCCGCGTCGAGCGTGGCCTGATAGGTCAACGTGCAACTGCTGCCCGACGCAAACGTATTCCACACGGCCGTCAGCGTCGGCGCGCTTTCGGTCAGACTTGTGGGCGTCGTGACACACGCGCCCGTCACAAACGATCCTGGCACCAGGGTCATGCCCGCAGGCACGGTGTCGGTCAGCACCACGTCGAAGGCGTCCGGATTGGTGACACCGCTGCCTTTGCTAACAGTGAGACTGAAAGTGATGACATCGCCCGCGTCACCAGTGGTGGGCGAAGCACTCTTGCTCACCGTCATATTCGGCTCCCGGATGATCACATTTGGCGTGATCACAACAATCCTGTTGCCGCTCCCCCAGCGCCAGTACGCCTCGTTGTTGCGCCCTGCCCCGCCGACGTTACCCGTACTGTTGATGACGACAACCGTGTACTCAATGGTGATCGTCTCCGGCGTCGCGGGGCTGTTGTTGCTGTTGGTGATCGTGCCGAAGTTCAGAGTCATGATACGACCCTGGTTGGCAGGGCCGGCGCCGCCCTCCGTGAAGGTAACCCCGCTGAGCACCGCCGGGAATCCCCCTGGCACTGAAGTTGACAATCCCGGGGAAGCAGTGAGGCTGTCGGCGCTGACAAAAGCAAGGCCAGCATCCAGGCGGTCGAGGAAGCTGACAGCGCTGCTCGTGCCCTCAGGAACAGTGATGACCGCGCGGTAGGTGAGGCGTTCGCCAATAACCACATGGGTTCCCGTGGTATGTGGCTGATTTGTACTGGTCATCGTCTTGGCAATCGTCGGGCTGGCGATGGTGACGCTGGCATCGTCGCTGCGCGTGGGGAAGTCCGTCGAACCGCTCAGCGACGCCCAGCTCACGCGGGCCGTGTTGGTGATCACGGCGCGCGGCTCGACGGTAGACCCAAGCGTACACTGCACCGTGATCAGCGCTGTATCGGTACCATAGGGCGCGCCGCCGCCAGCAGGATTGCCATCGTTGCCCGTCAGCGGGTTGGTCAGCACCAGCCCCGCGCCAAACAGATCGCCCGAAAAGGCCAGCGCAGCCCCCGCCCCATTGGTGACGCCGCTCACGGCGCAGCCCGTCAGGCCCGCCGGCACTGTATCGGTCACCGTCACGTCGTAGGCGGGCGCGCCGCCGATGTTCTCGACGGTAATGACATACGTCACCTGATCACCAGCGTCCGCGCCGGTCAGATTTCCGTTCACAGGCAACGTGGACGGCGGCGGGCTGATCGTGCCGTTGCCGCTGGTGGCGCTGACCCCCTTGGTGATCACCAGGTCTGGCGCGCGCACATGGAAGAAGATGCCCACGTCCGCCGTGAAGGTCGCGCCGGGTGTATTGGAGTAACCGGCCAGGAACAGGTTGGTGAGGTAGAGGTTGTCGGCGAACGGCTCGTCGTTGACGACGATGTCAATGTCAACGGCGATGGTCTCCGGCGGCGACTCCGATGACAGGTCTTGCCAGTCAATGCGCAGCGAATTCTGCGCCGCATTCACCGTGATCGAAGTCGGCGGCGTGCTGATGGTGCTCGTCGGCGCAAAGCGAATGTCCGTGCCGAAGGTCGTGTTGACGGTCGTCACATCGAACACCGGCAGCGGGAAGAAATCCTCGAAATAAATCGCCCGTGTATCGCCAGACGGGATGTCCATTTCCAAGCGGAAGGTCACCACATCGTCCGGCATGAACTCATACGGCGGCGGGTTGACGATGGACTTGCTGATCTCCGGTGGCACGATGGCCGTCCCCGCCGCTGATCCTTCGCTGCAGTTCGCCGCGCCCGCCGTCAGCCCGTAGGTGGCAGTGACCGTGTTGGGCAGGCTGTCGTTGGCGTGCACCGGCTGCCCATCGAGATAGTATTGATCAATAGTCGCCGTATAGCTCAGGGTAATAGCTGTGCCAGCGGCGATGTTGCCCGTCACCGCGCCGATGTCGTAGGTGATGGTCTGCGTGCCGTCGGGGTTGTCAACTACCGTCGGCGTGATGGCATAGCCCACCCCGCCCACCATCAGCGACTGATGCGCGGCGAAAGTGACGCCATCCGGCAGGGTATCTACCACGATCAGACCGCTGTCGGTGCCGTAGTCGGTGATCTGGAAGTTCAGCGTATAGGTGAGCGTCGTCCCCGGTATAGTCTGCTCAGGGCTGACGCCTTTCTGCAACGAAATATGCTCGGCCTCCACGGGCGCAACGCTTGTCGAGAGCGGCTGCGGCACCCCCTGATAGCTGGCGATGAAGCTCCCGCTGTTGTTCACCGTCTGCCGCCCGCAGGTTGCTTCGTCCAGAATATCGGTGATATAGACCGGGAAGCGCACCGTCACCTCCGGCCCGCCGATCACCCCGCTGGCCGAGGTGCAGGTCACCCCAACCGTTCCACCGGGGGTCGTTGTGGACGGCTGCGCGGTCACTGTGCAGCCCACCCCGCCCGTGATCGTCACCGGTCCGACGAATTGCACATTGGCGGGCAGCGTATCGCCAAAAGTCAGGTCGGTGATGGTCTGACCATTGGCGACGTTCACGCTCAGCACATAGTCATAAGTCCAGGTCGGCCCCGGCGGACGCTCGCCTTCGGGAGCGGTGTTGGTCTTCTCGAAAATGTACAGCGTCGGGGTGATGGTATCAGTGACCGGCGTGCCCACGATCGGGCCATTGCTCCCCGTCGGGGTGTCGCCGAACTCATACACTGGCGTGACCGTCACTGGCAGCGGCGTGCCTACGGTCGCCGTGGTGCTGATGGTGGCGCACATCTCCACCACCAGCGGCGGCCCACCAGCTACCACCGAACCAATGGGCAGTTTGATGATGATCAGCGTGTGGCCGGGCGTGCCCGTCACCGGCTGATTGATGACCGGATCGGTCAGTTGATTGCCCGGCGCGGCAGGGAACACCCCCACCGTGGTCACACTGACCCCCAGATTCAGAAAGGTCGCGGAGTCCAGCGTGATCTCCGGCGGCAAGATCAGCCGCAGATATGGCCCATAGCCTGGGCTGCCGACGTTGAACACCTCGGCAGAAAAACAAAACTGCTCGCCGACGAAATTCTCAGCGGGCAGATTGAGCACAACGCTAGGCGTTTGAGCATGGCTGGTTGCAGGGCTGATGACAAATAGAGCTAATGCCGCCGCCAATAGCAGCGACAGGGTCCCCCCCACTCTCCGAGTCATATCTGACAATACCCCCTCCATGATGCCCACTACCTGGCTGGCCAGGTGATTTGGCAGCCATCAGCAGCGCAAAGTAAGCGGCAATCTATAGCTTAGTACCATTATACTACCCTGTATCGGCAGAGTTAAATATGAAAAAGCTGTGAAATTTGCCTCAAAATCCGTAGATGAAAAAACCTCATCCTGCGCGCGCATCCTCTCCGGTGAAGAGAATGCCGCTGCCAGGATGAGGTCAAGGCTCGCCAGGTACAGGGGCGATCCAGCGCTGTGTCAGTCAGCGGTTGTCGCCTGCTCCTCCTCGCCCGCGGGCGGCGCGATGTCCTCTCCGACCTCTTCCGGCGGGACGGGTGCGATTCCGCCCGAAACATCCGACGGCGGGAAGACGTAGATGCGCGCCTGCTGTGCATCCACCACATAGAGCCGCCCGCCCGCGTCGAAGGCCAGCCCCGCCGGCGACCGCACAGCAACGGTTCCCGCGGCCTCGTCATCGGGCTGATTGAACGACAGCACCGGTTGACCAGCCAGGTTGTAGGCCACGACGCGATGCTTGTCGTCCATGTCGGTCACGTAGATCAGCGTGCCGTCCGGGCTGACCGCCAGATAGGGCCGGTTGTACGACTGCCGGTTGCGGAACCACATGTTGACGCTGAAGGTGCGCAGCGGCATCCCCGTCAGGTCAAAGACCTGCACGCGCCTGTTCCACGCCTCCGCTACATACAACTCCTGCGAGATCGGGTTGAAGGCCAGGCCCACCGGCTCGTCCAACTGCCCCAGGCCGGTGCCGCCGCGCCCGATGTCGCGCACCCACTGACCTTCGGGCGTGTAGACGCGGATGCGTTTGCCCCCCGTGTCCGCCACATAGACCAGTCCATCTGGCCCGATGGCGATCTCGCGCGGCCCCCACATGGCGTCCGGCGATGGATCGGTCGCGGGCACGCCCTCGTGCCCCCAGGCGCGGACGAACTCGCCCTCGCGGGTGAAGATGGCCACGCGGTTGTTCCAGGTATCGGCCACGTAGAGCAGGCCATCCGGCCCGATGTCTAGCCCCCAGGGCTGCCGCAGAGCCTCGCCCGCTGGCACCAGCGCCGGGTCGCCAATGCTGCGCACGAATTCACCTTGCGGGTTGAGCACCACGATCCGGCTGCGATCGGTGTCGGTGACGTAGATCAGCCCCTCCTCATCCAGGGCGATATCGCGCGGGCCAACCATGCCCGCTACTTCGCCCAGGATACGCTCGGCCAGGATGGTCTGGAAGACGCGATCTTCCGGATACTCCGGCTCGCGGATGTTGACCGTGCTGCTGCCGATGCCAGCGTCCCACACCTGCGCGGCGATCTGCTTGTCCACGAAGAAATACATGCGATCCGAGACCGGCCACTTGCCCACGGCGAAGCGGTCGTCGCTTGCACACTCGGCGATCACCGCCCGCGCGCAGCTCGCCCGTAGCGTATCGCGCTCCTCTTCGGTCGCGCCCAGGCTGGCTTCGTCCTCGCAGCGGAACTGCTTGGAGTCAATGCACATGGCCTGCCCGTAGAGGCGATAGTCACGGTTCCACCAGATGTCCCACAGTCCCTGTCGGTAGTAGGGCGCGGCGATGTTCTTCTCGTCGGTACTGAACACTTTGGCGACACGGTCATAAGTCAGGTTGAAGTACTCCTGCATCGGCCACCACAGGCGGATGTAGCCAAACTCGTAGTAGCGGTCGCCCAGGATCGAGCGCACGTCGCCGACCTTCTTGGTGCCGACGATCACTACGCGCGCGCCCTCCAGCACCGAGGGGTCAACGCTGCCCGCTTCCCCGCGCAGATAACCGTAGTTGGTGTAGTGGCGCAGGTACCAGGTGAACGGCCACGACGAGTCGTCGTCGAAGACGATGCGCATGGTGTGCCCTTCATTGGTGATCTCGGCGATGCGATCGATCTCGCGCATCACTGTCTTGACCGCCGGGCCGGAATGCGCATAGACCAGGTATTCGGTCGCATAATCGTAATTGATATAGGCAGCCAGGATGGCCACGCGCGCCGTCAGCACGGCCAGCACCGCCGCGCCCGCGACGATCGCCAGCCGGCCCAGTTGGCCCCGCCCCAGGGGACGCCCCAGCCGCACGATCACCGACCCCGCGCCCACCAGCACCAGCAGCGCACCAAGCCAGTTGCCTGTGGCGATCAGGTCTTCGACGGCACGTCCGCCAAACGGCGCGGGCACGCCCGTCAGCAGGCGCAGCACGCGCCCCAAGGCCAGCAGAGCTACCGGCAGTGCGCCGATCAGCACCACCCAGCCGCCCGCCCCCAGCGACCGCCAGCGCACCCCTTCGACTACCTGCCCCAGCCACCAGCCGGTCGCCAGGATCAGGGGCACCGTCAGGTGCGTGGTGAGCCAGGGCATTTTCTCCCCGGCAATGGTCAGGCCGAGCAGCATGGCGATTGACCACCAGCCTATCAGTGCCAGCAAAGGCAGTCCGCCGATCCATTCAGCGTCGGCAGCCCGGTGAGATAGCTCTTCGGCCAGGCTGAAGGGGCGGGTCAACGCCGCCCAGGCCGAGGGCGGATCGTCTGACGCTTCACCCTCGCGTCCAGCGGAAGCCAGGGCCTCGGTGCGCCGATCCGCCGCGACCAGCGTCTCAGCGGTCACTGCTTCAGGCGACAGCTTCACCCCCTCCTCCGCCATCTCTGCGCCTTCCAGGGCGGCCAAAGCGCGGTCGGCCCGCCAGCGCCACAGCCTGGACAGCCCCAACACGCCCGCGCCCATTGCGCCGATCATCGGCAGGAACTCATAGACGGGCAGTTGCGTGAGCAGATAGTAATACTGCGGTTGGCTGCCCCGCCGCACACCCTGTTGTTCCAGCCAGTAGCCCAGCGAGCCGATCATGCCAGTCACCAGACCGTACTGATTGCTGAAGATGGTGGTGAAGAAGAAGGCGAAGATGCCCAGGAAAATCGCCGCAGCGGGCAGCCAGCGTCGCCAGTTCCAGGAAATGCCCACCGACGCCGCCACCATCAGGAAGGGCAACACGGCGGGCAGCGTCGCCTGAAGCGTGTCGCGCCCTTCGGGTGAGTTCGGGTTGTAGTCTTCCAGGTTGTACCCCGCCCAATAGAGCGGGAACGCCGCCAGCCAGGGCAGAATCAGCGTGCCGATGACGATCAGCACGTCGAAGATCGGCTGTCGGTTCAGGAAGTCCCACAGGTTGGTCAGCGTTCGCGTGCCCAGCACCGCCAGCGTGATCAGCGTGCCCAGCACCCAGGCCAGGAGTATCGGCGTATTGTCGTAGCGTCCGCCGTCGAGCGCCGCCACCGCATTGGGATCGGCGGCGAAAGGCTGTGCGCTGGCCTCGGTGACAAAGCTACGCCGCTCGAAGATTACCAGCAGGCTGGTAACTACGAATGCCACCAGTACTACCAGCAGCAGGTCGCGCCAGGGCAAGCGTAGTTGCGCCGGGAAGACGTACACCGCGCTGAGGAACAGCACAAAGAGCAGCGCCAGCATCGGCAGGCCAATCCAGGTCAGCAGGCGGACGAACATCGCCCCGTCGAAGCCGTTCGCCACAGCATATTCTTTGGTGGCATTCTGGCCATAGAGCAGGTCGGCTTCGCTGCGCACCGTCGTTTGTGTCCATACGTCGGTCGGTTTGATCACGTCGAGCACGCAGGCGATCCACAGCGCTGCTATCGCGCCCAGGATCAGCCCGGCCATCAACAGATAGAAAGCCGACCGCTCCCGCTTCAGCCAGCGCATCAGCGCCGCCGCCGCGCCCGCGTCCGTCCGCCCACGCCATGCCCGCTGCACTGCGCCACTGAGAGCCAGGGGCAGGTAGATCAGCGCGAAGAGGACGATCACCAGGGGCAGGGCCGAGGACAGATACCACACGGGCCGCAGCAACAGATGTAGCAAGCGGCCCAGTGTGAAGGCCAGCAAGGCCACGGCGGTCAGCAACAGCCCGTGCCCGAACAATTGCTGCCACAGCGGGGCGTGCCAGCTCTGGTCACCTGCCGGATGCAGGCGAATGCCCACATCTTGCAACATGCGCAACAGCCAGTACAGCGTCAGGAAGCTGCCGAAGATGGCAATGTAGATGAAGGACACTTCCTTCGACGCCAGGATGCCGATCAGCCCCACCGCCAACACCCACAGCCAGGCGGAGCGACGCGGCTGCTCGTCGTCTATGTAGCGCAGGACGGCGTAGAGGATGACGAACGCGAAGAAAATAGTCGGCGTGTCGTGCCGGATGTAGCGGTTGTAGTAGAGCAGTTGCGGGGAGATCAGCAGCAGCGCGGACGCGATCAGCGCACCTGTGCGCCCCAGCCAACGCCGGAAAAGCGCCGGAAAGAGTACGATCAACACGCCCAGCGTCGCCGGATACAGGCGCGAGGTGAAGTCATTGTCGCCGAACAGGAAATACGCCAGCGCCGTCATGTGGAATAGCAGCGGGCCATGCATCATCGGCGTGTGGTTGAACTCGCCGTATTCCGACAGCCGCCACGAGTAATACGTGTGCAGGCTCTCGTCGTGACTCATCACGCGCGCGCCCAGATCGTAGAAGCGCGTGAACACCGCCAGCAATAACAAGACAGCGTAGGCCAGCACCTCCCAGCGGACGGGATAGGCGCGCGTCAGGGCCTGACTGATGGCCTGCTCGTGCGATTCCGGCGCGGCATAGAGTGGTTCGCGTGTGCTCATGCGCTTACTTTCCCCAAAGCCTGCTGGCGGCGCGCCTGTGCGCCCCGTGTCTTGTACCAGACAAACTACCCCAAATGGTTTTGAACCGCAGAGACGCAGAGGGCACAGAGATATACCCCCTCAGTGCCTTCTCTGTGTCCTCTACGGCGCATCGTGACTCTCCCAAGCTACATAGCCCCCGCCCCGGCACGTCACTGTCAGAAAGCGCTGCGCAGCGCCTCCGGTGAGACGGTCGCCGCTGGCATCGGCACCGGGCTGGCTCCGACCATGCTCACCGGCGAGGCTGTCGCCGGATTGCGCGCCAGCACTTCTCCTTTACCGACCAGCGCTTCGCTGGTATCGGTTGCGGCGGGCGTAGGCGAGGCCATGCTGACCGGCAACGGTTGCTGCACGAGCGCCTGAGATGCCAGCCGCTCTCCGGCAAAGACCGGCAGGGCCACCGCCAGCGTCACAGCCAGCGCCAGAGCCAGCGCCAGTGCTGCCCCCCACATATCGGCCAGGGCGCGCAACCCGCGCCGCGGGCGGCTGATCTCGCTCCACACCGCCGACCAGGTTGCCGCAGCGGGACGGCGCGGCCCCAGGGTGCGCAATTCGTCGCGCAGATCGCGGGCGATGCGCTCCTCGCGGGCCAGTGCAGCCCGGCACCGCGCGCATTGCCGCACATGATTGACGACGAGCGCCTCCTGCTCCGGCCCCAACTGACCGTGCACATAGCGCGTGAGCAAATGGGTCACATGACGGTCTCGCATGGCTCGCACCTCAGTCTGGAGTAATCAGTCATCGGTTTTCAGTTTTCAGTGAGACAGTGGCCGTCCAGGATAGTGGTTCTCGCCCTACCCTGCACTGACGCTCGCTTACATCTGACAACTGATCACTGTTCACTGACAACCCTCTACACCTGCCACAGCTCGACCAGGGCGGCCTCGTCCGCCACACTGAGCGCCTTGCGCAGTTGCTCGTGCGCCAGCCGGATGCGGCTCTCTGCCGTCTTCTGGGGGCACTCCATGATCTCGGCCATCTCGCGATAGGTCAGCCCCTGCCCATAGCGCAACGCCACCGCCTCGCGCAGCCGCGGCGAGAGCATCCCCAGCGCGCGCCGCAATGAGTCGTGCAGCTCCGTCCACGCCGCGCGGTGTTCCGGCGAGTCAGTCGCCGGCGCGGGCGGCTCCAGACCCGCCGCCAGCAGATTGGTCAGCGCCACCGTCGGCAGCCACTTGCGCCGCCGCGCGTTACGACACCGGCTGATGGTGATGGTATACAGCCAGGTGCGGAACGCCCCGCGCGCCGGATCGTAGCGATGCAGGTTGCGAAAGGCGTAGATCATGACTTCCTGCAACACGTCCTCGGCGTCCTGCTCGTCCAGCAGCACGCTATAGGCCAGCCGGTACAGGCTGGGCGCGTAGCGATCGTAGAGCGTCGCGTAGGCGCTCTGATCACCGCTCAGGCAACGCTCGATCAGCGCCGCCAAATCCGGATCGTTGGCCGGGCCTGATGCC
>FWPU01007393.1_pt1 | contig 20288 bp, 17 predicted proteins | sample 2228361 | NCBI WGS metagenome assembly FWPU01 (sample SAMEA103939777, study PRJEB20133) | metagenome
GCCGCTTGCTCTACGTAGCATAAGCGTCCTCGCTTGTGCGGAACTGCCGGAGGTGTTCGGCCCGCCCGAGCAAGCGGGGACGCTTGCTCTACGTAGCATAAGCGTCCTTGCTTGTGCGGAACTGCCGGACGTGTTCGGCCTGCCCGAGCAAGCGGGGACGCTTGCTCTACGTAGCGAGGACGCTTGCTCTACGTATCACAAGCATCTGGCTTGTACACGCCGGCAGTGGGACGGCACAATCCAACAGGCTCTGCCAAGAGGCAGCCATCCAGCGCGCGGCGGGCGAATACATCTACAAGCTGTCCCACGCTACTGGCGTTGCCGGCAAGCTCCACGGGTACAAAGCGGCAGGCAGTGCCGCGCACGCGGTTGGGGCCGGAAGCGCCCTCTATAAGCACGTGCAGGGTACGGCCTTCCAGACGCTCGAGATAGCGGTCCCGCAAGCTCTCTCCTAGTGCTGCCAGAATCTGTACACGCCGGTGTTTCACGGTTGCGGGCACCTGGTCCGGCATTGCGGCGGCCGCCGTACCCGGCCGCGGGCTGAACGGAAAGACGTGCAGCTTGCAGAAACCTGCCTGTTCCAGGCCGCGGCAGGTGGCCTCAAAGTCTGCCTCGCTTTCGCCCGGAAAGCCGACCATCACATCGGTGGATAGGCCTGGCTGATCGAGCATCGCTTGTGCAAGCCGGCAGCGGTCGATCAGCCGCTGTGCGCCCCAGCGGCGGCGCATGCGGCGCAGCACGGCGTCTGAACCGCTTTGCATGGGCACATGCAGGTGGGGGCAAATGCGGCGGGGATGGGCCGCCATCACGGCAAGCAGCTCGCGTGTGACCTCCGTGGCCTCGATGCTGGAGAGGCGGATGCGATACTCTCCCTCCAGACCGGCGAGGCGTTCCACGAGCTGCGCCAGCCTCACCCAGCGAGAACGGGGCTGGCCGCGGTTCAGATCCACCCCGTAGTGCCCCAAGTGAATGCCGCAGAGCACCACTTCGCGGTGTCCTGCTTCGATCAGCCGGCGCACTTCGGAGACAACGTCATCCGGCGGCCGGCTGCGCATGTAGGGCCGCACCAGCGGAATGATGCAGAAGCTGCAACGCAAAAGACAGCCGTCCTGCACCTTAACATAGGCTCGCTTTCGGGCCTCGAACCGCCCGATGCCCGTCGGCAAGTCGATCACGCCGAATCGGCCTAGCAGGTCTCCCAGCTCACGCTTGTCCGTAAGCACCTCGCTAACGCCCGGCAACGCGGCTACCTCTTGCGGTGCCCGTGCGGCGTAACAACCCATCACCACCAGCCGGGCTCCGGGATTCTGCCGGGCCAGCCGGCGGATGATCTGCCGGCTCTTAGCGTCTGCTTCCGCCGTAACCGTGCAGGTGTTGACCAGGCACAGGTCGGCCGGTTCGTCTTCGGCAGCGTCTCGGTAGCCGATGCTCAATAGCCCCTGGCGGACGTACTCCGTCTCGTACTGGTTGACACGGCAGCCAAGGGTCACCGTGCGCAAGGTGGCAGCCATAAACTCATCCAAGAGGAGGGCGCGGCGAAAGGGCGTGCGGCGACCTGACCTTTTCTGCCTGCGGCACGGCCGAGAATCAACACTCCGGCTCGATGGTGCACCACATCGAGCCTTTGCAGTTTTTGATCAGACCGTCTTTGCCGTAGGCATGAATCTGGTCCCGCTTCAGCTCGGCGTGCTCCTTGGTGGTGGTGAGCACAATGGCCTTGCCCCGCGTATCGATCTCCTTGGCGAGCTGATAGCCCTTCTCCAGTGGGTAGCCGAACAGCTCCTGGAGCATGTGCATTACGTATGCATAGGTATGTTCGTCGTCATCCCACAAGATCACGTGGTAGCGCGGCTGCCTGCGCGGCTGCTGCGTGCTCTGCTGCTGTTTGCGGCGCAGCGTCTCTTCGACCGGCACCTCCACGGTTGAAGCCTGAGACTCGCTCATCTGCGGCAGATCGTAAAGTGCAAACACCAATACCCAGACGCAACCAGAGCAATTATACTCCCAAGCCGGCTGCGAGTGCCACGGGTGGCGGCCCGCATGGCCGAACGCTGGCACGTACCAAACCTGCACGCACGAAACTTGAATCAGCCTGTCGTATCCATGCCCGACCTCGATGCCTACCTGGACGCGAACCGCGAAGCCTTCCAGACAGACCTCTGCTCGCTGCTGAGTATTGCGAGCGTCAGCACCGATCGCAGCCACGCAGAAGACATTCGGCGTGCCGCCCAGTGGTTGGCGGCGCAGTTCGCTTCGATCGGCATGCAGGCAGAAGTGTTCGAAACGGCAGGCAACCCGATCGTGCTGGCCGAATCGCCCCACGTGCCTGGCGCCCCCACGGTGCTGGTCTACGGGCACTATGACGTGCAACCGGCCGATCCGCTTTGCGAGTGGGTCACGCCGCCGTTTTCTCCGGCCATTCGCAACGGCAACGTGTATGCACGCGGCGCCACGGACGATAAGGGTCAGTTGCTCACGCACGTCAAGAGCGCCCAGGCCTGGCTGCAAACGGCGGGGCGGCTGCCGGTGAATCTCAAGTACGTGATCGAAGGAGAGGAAGAGGTCGGCAGTGTAAACCTGGCGCCGTTTGTGGCAGCGCACCGCGCGCGTCTGGCGTGCGACGTGGCCGTGATCAGCGACACCTGCCAATTCGGCCCGGGGCGGCCGGCGATTACATACGGGCTGCGCGGAATCGCCTATTTTGAACTGCGTTTAACCGGCCCCAAGCACGACCTGCACTCGGGCGTATTCGGGGGCGCGGTGGTGAACCCCGCCACGGTGTTGGCCAAGCTGCTGTCCGAAATGACGAACGAGCGGGGCCAGGTGCAAGTGCCCGGTTTTTACGACGACGTCGTGCCGCCGACGCCCGAGGAGCGTGCCCGCTTCGCCGCCCTGGGCTTTGACGATGCGGCCTTGTGCGAGCAGCTCGGCGTGGCCGCCTTGGGTGGAGAAGAGGGTTACAGCACGTTGGAGCGGCGCTGGGTGCGTCCGAGCTTCGACGTGAATGGGCTGTGGAGTGGCTATCAAGGAGAGGGGGCCAAGACTGTACTGCCAGCGCGGGCCGGAGCCAAGTTCAGCTTCCGCCTTGTGCCCAACCAGGATCCGATCAAGATCGCATCGGCCTTGGAAGGCTGGCTGCGCCAGCGCCTTCCCCCCGGCATCTCGATGGAACTGCAATCGCACCACGGCTCGCGGCCCGTGGTGGTCTCTATCGAGAATCCCTATGTGCAAGCTGCTGCCCGCGCCATCGAACGCGGCTTCGGCGCCAAACCCGTGTTCATTCGCGAAGGCGGCTCGATTCCTATCGTAACCGTCTTTCGCGAAGTACTGGGGGTCGATACGCTGCTACTGGGCTGGGGTCTGGATGACGATAATGCCCATGGCCCGAATGAGAAGTTCTCGCTGGCCGACTTCGAGCGTGGCATCAAGGCCAGTGCCTACCTGTGGGAGGAACTCGGAGCGCTGAAGAAGTAGGCCCGGGTCGGCACGTATGCTGGATCGCAAGTTCATTCTGGAGAACGCGGCGCTGGTCAAAGAGAACTGCCGGCGCCGCAAATCGCCGGCCGATGTCGATAGGTTCGTAGAGCTGGAGATGCAGCGCCGGGCGTTGCAGAGCCGCCTCGATGATCTCAATCGTCAGGCCAACGAGGTCGCCCGCTCCATCGGCAAGGCCGACCCGGCCCAACGCGACGCACTCAAGGCCAAGGGGCGAGAGCTGCGCGCAGCCGCCCAGACCGCCGAACATGAGCTGGCGTCCCTGGCGGGCGAGCTGGATGCCATCCACCGCACCATCCCCAACCTCTCCCATCCCGATGCGCCGGTGGGCGAAGGAGAGGCAGCCAACCGCGAACTGCGCCGCGGCCGCACCCCGGTTCCTTCGTTCGACTTTCAGCCGTTGGACCATGTGCAGCTCGGCGAGCGGCTGGACCTGATCGACCTGGAAAGCGGCGCCCGCGTTGCCGGGCACGGCTTCTATTTTCTCAAGAACGAAGCTGTGTTGTTGGAACTCGCCTTGCAGCGCTATGCACTCGATCTGCTTGTGCGCGAGGGCTTCATCCCCACCATCACCCCCGACCTGGCGCGCAACGAGATCCTCAGCGGCATCGGCTACATCCCGCGCGGGCCCGAGACGCAGATCTATAGCATTGCCGATAGCGATTTGAGCCTGGTGGCCACGGCCGAGATCACGCTGGGCGGCATGCTGGCCGATCAGATACTCGATCGCGACCAGCTCCCCATCAAGCTATGCGGCATCAGCCATTGCTACCGCACCGAGGCGGGAGCGCACGGCCGCGCTACCCGCGGCCTGTACCGCGTGCACCAATTCACCAAGGTGGAGATGTTCGCCTTCACCGCGCCGGAAGACAGCGACCCAATGCTCGACTACTTCTGCGAGCTGGAATGCCGCCTGTTCGACGGCCTGGGCATTCCCTACCGCGTGATCGATACCTGCACGGCAGACCTAGGCGGCCCCGCCTACCGCAAGTTCGACCTGGAGGCCTGGATGCCCGGCCGCGGCGAACGCGGCGAATTCGGAGAAGTTACCAGCACCTCCAACTGCACAGACTACCAGGCACGGCGGCTCGGCATCCGCTTCCGCAACAAACACGAAAAGGGCACCCACTTCGTACACACGCTCAACGGCACGGCCATCGCCATCAGCCGCGCTCTGATTGCCATTCTGGAGAACTATCAGCAGGCCGATGGCAGCGTACGTATGCCCCCCGTGCTCCAACCGTTGCTGGGATTCGAGCAAATTGGCCCCAAGGCAGACCGTAGGCCGCCAGCCAGTGCGGGCGAAGCCTGAGCCTTCGATGTCATACGGAGCCGCGATCGGGCACACCAGACCAGAACCACGGGACACGCGAGGACTCTGCCGCGCATGAAGCCGCATGAACTTGAGCTGGAGGCACGCCTACGTCAGGTCCTGCTGAATCTGGCCGAAGATTTCCGGGCCGCCGGCGTGACGCACGTGCCGCGTGCCCAAGCCGCACAAACCGATCGCTCGGCAGCACCCGCACTTGGGGCACAGCAAGCGGCAAGCGCACCCTTTGCAGGCAACCAGGTCTCGGGGGCAGGTTCCACGCCCAGCGTACGCGGCGGCAAAGCGCACGTTGAACCGGCCCCGATGGGTTCCCAAGGGGAGGGCAGCTCGCCCGGGGCAGCGGTACCGGCGATGTCTGTTCCTAGAGCAGGGGCCGCAGCGGCGTCTTCAACCGCGTCCCCAGCCGCGGCGGCGGCCGCGCACTCAGGCGCATCCCCAACCGCGGCGGCGGCTTTCTTAGCGGCAGAATCCGTACCGGCGGCCGCAACCCAACCATCAGCGGCCACGTCAGCGGGCCCTGTGTCTGGAGGGCCGGCGTCAGCGACGCGCCCCGCTGCATTGGCGGCAGTGCCGGGCCTGTTGCCGCTGGAAGCTGCTGCTGAGCCAGACCAGGGACCGTTGACGCGCGCCGAGCGGATGGCAGCGCTTGAGGCGCTGGCCAGCGATGTGCGGGCGTGCACGCGTTGCAGGCTGTTGGCCGAGCAGCGGACGCAGACGGTGTTCGGCGTGGGCAACCCAGAACCTCGTGTCGTCTTTTTTGGCGAGGCACCTGGGGCCGACGAAGACCGCACAGGAGAACCGTTCGTCGGCCGTGCAGGCCAGCTACTCAACAAGATGCTCGAGGCATGCGGCTTCCGGCGCGACGACGTGTACATCATGAACGTGCTCAAGTGCCGGCCGCCGGAGAATCGTACTCCAGCCCCGGACGAGGTGGCCAATTGCCGGCCCTTCTTTGAGCGCCAGTTACAGATCCTGCGGCCCGAGTACATTTGCTGTCTGGGGGGATCGGCGGCCGGGGCGCTGCTGCAAAGCAGACTGTCGCTGGGCCGCTTGCGGGGCCGCTTCTATGCCTGGCGCGGCATCAAAGTGCTGTGCACATACCACCCGGCGTACCTGTTGCGCTATCCGGACCTCAAGCGAGAGGCATGGGAAGACCTTAAGCTGCTTTTGCGAGATATGGGGTTGGAGCCGCCGGCGCTCAAGGCACGCGGCGCCTCGTAAGCGGGGGCCGGCCGTTGATGTGCCCACCTCGCGGCACCTGTACGCGCGGAGGCAGCGGCAGAACGCGGCTCGGGCCGCTCACCAAATACCGCGGCGTTTCATACGCGCAGAGGCAGCGGTTCCAGTGCCTCGGCCAGGCCAAACTCGCCTCGCGTCGGCACATAAGCGCGGAGGCAGCGCGAGCGGCCTTGCTGGCCAAGGAAAACGCGCATGCTGCCCAGGGCGTGGTCGCCGCCTAATTGGTTGCGTGGCGTTTATCTGCCGCACAGCCGAGGCGGCCCTCGTGTGCGAGCCTTAGCCGGTACCTGATCGGTTGCATGGGAGTTACCTGCCGGTGTGGTACGCCGCGCCCGTGGGCGGCCCGCTCCTGCTGAAAATCTCGTAAGCCCACAGGCTGGGATGCAGAAACAGGGCCATTTCTGGGGAGCTGCCCGGACGGTTTGCAGTTTGACACCCGGTTTGTGCCCAGTAGAATGAAGCTAGTGACATCATGCCGGCCCGCCAGCACAGCGGCCCGGGCCGCATTCCCCACCTTAGCTAGCGATTCGGACCGGGTCAGTAAACGCTCGCCCCCGTGCGTGGCTCGCCTGAGCTGGCTGGCCCCCTGGGAGGACTAATCAGATGACCCCCTTATTGGCAATGTTCAACCATTGGGAGATCATCCTCATCTTGGGGGTGTTCTTGCTCTTGTTCGGCTCTACGCGCTTACCTGGCCTGATGCGTTCGATGGGCCGCAGCATTTCGGAGTTCAAGCGCGGCGTGCGCGAGGGCGCCGAGGCGGAGGAGGCGCTCCCAGACAATTCCAAGCCGGAAGGCGTTTAGCCGGCCCCGCTTGCGTTAGAGGCTGTGACGGTAAGAGGCACGCCATGTTCGGACTCAGCCCTGCGGAGTTGATGCTGGTGGGCGTGGTTGCGGTGCTGCTGTTCGGAGCCAATCTGCCCAAGGTGGCGCGGTCGTTGGGGCAGAGCATGGCCCAATTCAGAAAGGGCATGCAAGAGCTGAAAGAGGAATTCCAGGCCGCTGCTGCCGACCAGCCTTCCCGTCCTGCTCGCCGTACGGTACGCTACCACGACATTGACGACCGCGAAGAGGCCACCGTTCCCAAGTTCGAGCCGCCACCGGCCGAGCCTCGCCCGGTGGATCCGGGTCAGAACCTGGTGTGAACGGCGGCAGCAGTCGCAGTACCCGGCAGCGTGCTGCCAGCATGGTAGAGTACAACACAAGGGCGGCTAGCTCAGTTGGTTAGAGCGCGATCCTCACACGGTCGAGGTCACTGGTTCGAGTCCAGTGCCGCCCACTGGTTTTTCGCGGCAATAACCGCGTAGCCGTGCAGGGCCGTGCAGACGTACCTACAGACGCGAATCAGCCAAGCAATGCCCGACGAAAGAAGGTGTAGCGGCCCGGCGCGATAGACACTCCGGTCATGGGGCGTGTGCAAGAGCCTGCGATGTTTCTCCTTGTTCCTACGTAGCGCGGGCTCGGCCGGGCTTTTCAAAACATGAACGATGAATCCTCACCTTCGTCTTTGACAGACGAACAGCTTGAACAGGCCATCCTAGACCTGGTTCGAGAACCGGGCTATCAGCCCGTCAAGCCTCGAGTGCTCTTGCGGCGGCTGGGTTTACCGGCCAGCGAGAAAGTGGCGGTGCGCCAGGCGGTAAAGCGGTTGGTGCGCCAGGAGCTGCTGGCGTACGATCCTGGACATCTGGTGCGTGCCGCACATCGGCCGCCGGCCACGCATGGCAAAACGGTTACAGGAACGTTTCGCCGCGTAGAAGCAGGCTTTGGCTTCGTACGGCCAACCCCGCCCCACAATGGGCAGGGAGACATCTACATTCCCGCCCGCCACACGCTCGACGCCGCCAATGGAGACGTGGTGCTCGTCAGGGTCGTGGCCAAAACGGGCCGCTTCGGCATCCGCCAGGGGATGATCGTCGAGATCATCGAGCGTGAAACGCACCGCTTTGTCGGCACCTACTTCGAGGCGGCCGGAGCCGGCTACGTACGCGTCGACGGCACCGTGTTCGCGTCGCCTATCCCCGTGGGCGACCCGGGCGCCAAGCGCGCTCGGCCCAACGACAAGGTGGTCTTCGAAATGATCCGCTTCCCCTCGCAAACGCACGAGGGAGAAGGGGTGATCGTCGAAGTGCTGGGGCCCAGCGGCGCCCCAGGCGTCGATACCCTGTCTGTCATCCGCGAGTACGACTTGCCCGGCGAGTTCTCGCTCGAAGCACTCGCGGACGCACGCGCTGCGGCGCACGCCTTCGACCCGCACACGCTCAACGGCCGACTCGACCTCACTGCCAAGACGATCGTCACCATCGACCCGCTCGACGCGCGCGATTTCGACGACGCCGTCTCGCTCGAACGCACCAGCAGCGGCCACTGGCTGCTCGGCGTACACATCGCCGACGTGGCCCACTTCGTCCGCCCCGGCACCACGCTCGATGCCGAAGCCCGCGATCGCGCCACCAGCGTCTACCTGCCCGATCGCGTCATCCCCATGCTGCCCGAGATCCTCTCCAACGGTGTGGCCAGCCTCCAGCCTGGCAAGGTACGCTACACCCTCAGCGCGCTCATGGAACTCTCGCCCGAAGGCACGCTCGTCGCCTGCGAGGTAGTGCCCGCCGCCATCCGCAGCAGCCGCCGCTTCACCTACGAAGAGGTCGACGACTTTCTCGCCCACCCCGCTGCATGGCGCGCCCGGCTGGCACCAGACGTGCACGCACTCTTGGATCGCATGCACGAACTGGCCATGCTGCTACGCGCACGCCGCATGCGCCGCGGCGCGCTGGAACTCAACATGGCCGAAGTGAAGATCGACCTCGATGCGCACGGCCGCGTACAGGGCGCACACCGCGTGGTGCACACAGTAAGCCACCAGATCATCGAAGAGTTCATGCTCCAGGCCAACGAAGCCGTGGCCGCCATGCTCTCACAAGCCGAGGTGCCGTTTCTTCGCCGCGTGCACGGTGCGCCCGACCCACGCAAGCTCGAGGCGCTCTCGGAGTTCGTTTCTGGCCTGGGTATCAATGCAGGCAGCCTGCACAGCCGCTTCGAGCTGCAAGAGGTGCTCCGCAAGGTGGCCGGCACCCCCGCCGAGCAGGCCGTCAACTATGCCGTGTTGCGCAGCATGCAGCGCGCCATCTACAGCCCCGAGCCCGACGGCCATTACGCTCTGGCCAGCGAGCACTACTGCCACTTCACTTCTCCCATCCGCCGCTATCCGGACCTTACGGTGCATCGCCTGTTGAAGACGCTTGTAGCACGCGGCAAAGCAAGAGCCGACGTGGCCGAACTGGTCGCTCTCGGACGCCACTGCTCCGAACGCGAGCAACGCGCAGAAGCAGCCGAACGCGAACTGGTCAAAGTGAAACTGCTCTATCACCTGAGCGAGCGCATCGGCGATGAACTCGAAGCCGTAGTCACCGGCGTGGAAGAATACGGCCTGTTCGCCCAGGGCATCGAGCTGCCTGCCGAAGGACTCATCCATACCAGCAGCCTACCGCCCGACTATTACCTGTTCGACCGACGCTGCCACAGCCTGACCGGCCGCCGCAGCGGTCGCGTATTCAAGCTCGGAGACGCCGTACGAGTTGCCGTGGCGCGGGTCGACATCGAGCGCCGCGAGCTGGACTTTCGCCTGGTACGGCACGGGCAGCGTACCCTGGCCGCCACGCGTAAGGCGGAGCCACGCCGAGCCGCCAGCCGCGAAGAGCACCACGGAGCCAAGGCCAAGCGTCGCCCCAAGCGATGAGCCGTGGGGGACGGCGGCGCGATGCCGCACGGGTGCCACCCGCAACGCCACTTTCCCGTAATCGACGAGAGATCGTGCGGGATTACGGACTGCGGGCACGACGGGTCAGGCTGGTTGTGACCTCTGCGGGGATGGCGGGGCTTGTCACGCGATCGGCCACTCGCGCGCGTGCCGCTGCCTACCGGCCGCTGGCCGGTAGTCGCTCCTTAGACCTGCCCATTCATTTCCGAGCAGCAAAATACAGCGCCTGCAAGAACGGCACGGGATTGGCACCTAGGGCATTGAGCACCGTGCCGCCGGCGGTGAAGCAGTGTGTCACCCAATCTGGTTGTCCGTAGCGCTCCAGTGCAGCCCCGCCCTCGCCGCCGCCGACGTAGACTTCTACCCCAGCGTCCTTCATGCGTTTGAGTTGTGGGATGAACCGTCGCGTGCCCTCCTCGAACTGGGGATCCTCGAATTTGCCGAAGACGCCATTGTAAAACGCCGCCGGAGGCGGCTCGTCACCAGACCGCGGGGGGAGCGATTGCAAGAACTCGCCGATGGCTTGCTCGAATAACTCGCTGGTGCGCGGTCCCACGTCGAGCTGCTGGTCCTGCGGCCCTATCTGGCCAGCAACACGGCCATCTTGCAGTACGAAATCGACCGGCAGCACAAACCGCATCCCCTTCGCTCGCCCCTCCTCCAGCAACCGGCGCGCCTGTGCAATGCGGCCTGGAGGCAGGTAGTACGGTTCCTTTTCCCTCGCAGGATCATCGGCCACGCCCACGCAGAAATCTCCGCCTGCAAGTTGGGCCTCGGCCTTCTTGAGCGCCATGGCCAGCGAGCCGGCCACGAAGATCCAGCGTGCGCTGCCGCGCCGGATGACTGCCTCCAGATCGTCCAGCTTGTCTGCCTTCAGGCCGCTGAAGACCACGAGCACGGCCCGCAGAGAGCGGCGCAAGGGGCCGTCGAACTCTCCGGCCGCATAACGCCCCAGGGCGACGCGCTGCATGGCGGCCGGCACCACCACCGACGAGCTATCGAGGCTGCCGGCGCTGAACGCCTCGTGCACATAGTTCTCGGCCACATGCTCTGCGAATTGGTTGGCCAATGCGGCGAGTTGCGGAGAGAGGGCGTCGAGATCGTCTGGCGTGGCCTCCCACAGCACGCGTTCGATCTGATAGCGGCGGGTGTTCTCCAGCATGATCACGCTGCCGGGCTGTGCTGCAGCGATGGCACGTGCTGCGTCGGGGCGGATGGCCAGCGTCTGGGGATCCAGCCAGTCTTCCAAGAGCGGAACTTGGGTTTGCAATAGTTCTGCCAGCCGCGCGGCGACGGGCTTGAGGCTTCCCTCTGGTTTGCGGCCTATGTGGCCGAAGAGAATCTGCCGCCAGCCGCGTTGACGGCCGAAGTTGAGCGTGTCGAGCATCGAGCGCAGGCGAATGTCTCCCTCGCCGACGTTGGGGCCGGGCTTGCAGTCGAGATCGCCGCGCACGAGCACGCGCGTGCCTGGGGGGAGATCTGCCAGGGCATCGAGCCGGGGGATGCCGGCCAGGTACTCTTCGAGCGAAAGGCGGGGCTGTCCTTCGAGCAGCTTGCGGCACCAGGGCAAGAGCTGCGCGGCGGTCACGGTCATGGTTGGGCTCCACGGTTGGCAGGCCGCTTACGGGCCTGGGCTTCTCTGTTACCACATATTAGTTCGGCTGAGAAGGGTCGGCGGCGTTGCGCGCACCCGCTGTAGCTGCACGCACGAAAGTGTGCGCTTGACCGCCTGTTTTGCCCAGAGGGGGATACGGTCCCGCGCTTCAGTCCCCGTCGCCCCCCCTTTGGTAAGTGGGGAAGATCGGCCGCACGTAGCCCTCTTGCTAGTTCTTGCGCGTGACCGATGGTGCGAAACGCCAACAGGGTCAAGGCATCCTCACTGCCGCAGATTTCGGCTATACTCCAGCGGTTGTCCTGCTCCTCTAGAGAAGCCGCACATGCGTTACGTATCGCCGGAGTTGGCAGATTTTCGCCATCCGTTGGGCTTGCCGGCGGGCAGCGTGCGGGCACTACTCACACTGATGGTGGTGGCCGTGGTGTGCGTCGAGATGGTGCGCGGGCACGATTTGCTCTCGCAGTTCGTGTGGGTCGAGGCGCTGATGATCGTGCTCGCCCACTACTTTACGAGCCGGCGGTTGGTGTACCTGCCGCCAGAGGCCATCCGGCGGCTTACCGAGCAGGGGGTGCTGACCCCGGAGCCTCATCCGTTGTACCTGCCGCGGCATACGATCCGGCTTATCATTGTGGCGGCGTTTGTGCTGGTGGGGGCCTGGCTGTACAAGGAAGGCCGGCTGGTGAATCCGCAGGGGCAGCTTGTCGACAAGCACGCTGCCGCCATACTGGTGATGGTATTCGCTTACCTGGTGGGCGTGTTCTTGCGTGGGATTGGAGGATGGGTAATGGGCGGCCGGCAGAACACGCCGACGCGCATCTGGGGCGACCTCAAGGCGCTGGTGGCACTGGGGGCCATGTTTTTTGCGGCAGGTGCTACGCTAGCGGGTAAGCCGGAGCTGCTTCCCGACCTGGCACGTCACGCTGCTTTGGCAGCAGTGTTGTTCTATTTTGGCTCACGTTAGGGTCTGGCCTCACACACGGGCACACCCAACCTGTTTGCAAGCGTAACAAGTTGGGCCCAGTTACCCTCGTCGAGCGGTATGCCCATTCTTTGGCGTTGGGCCAGGGTATGACGTTCGGGATCGCCGGGCAGCAGGATCTCGGCGTTCGGATCGATGCGGGGGCAGGCACGCACAAACTCAACGAGTTGGCGCACCTCGGCGGCAAAGTGGTCTGCGCCGCCAAGCTGGGCCGGGTCGAGGAGTTGCAAGAACACGCAGTTGCCGTTCTGGTTGATGGGCCGCTCGCGAATGGTCACGCCTCCAGAGAGCGCGCCCGAGAAAATCTCTACCATCAAAGCCAGCCCGAAACCCTTGTATGCCTGTGTACCGCCCATGGGGAGGATGGTGCCCGGCGGATCGGCATACAGCGTATTTGGATCATTGGTGGGGCGGCCGTCCGCATCGAGCAGCCAGCCGTCCGGGCACTGCTTGCCGGCGATCTTGAGAACGCGCACCTTGCCCTCGGCTGTGGCGCTCGTGCCAAAGTCGAGCACGAGCGGTGCCGGGTCGTGCGGGATGCCAAAGGCCAAGGGGTTGGTGCCCAATCGCGGCGCCTTGCCGCCGGGCGGGGCCACCCGCCGCGAGTGGCCATGCGTGTTGGCCATGAGCATGCATACCAACCCCAACTCGGCCGCCAGCTCGCAGTATTCCCCCAGCCGGCCAATGTGCCCGCAGTGGATAAGCGTGCCGACAGCCGTCCCCATTCGCTTGGCCTTGGGCACAAGCCGCTCCAGCAGCCGCCGGGTTTGGGTCTGCCCGAAACCCCAATGCCCGTCGGCTACCAGTACGGCTTCCGATTCGCGGATGGGGGTAAAGGGTGCTCCTGCGACCACCTCGCCCCGAGCCAGTGTGTCGAGGTAGAACGCAATGCGCATCACGCCATGCGAATAGTGCCCGCGCAGGTTCGCTCCGACCAGGCTAGAGGCCACGAGGGCAGCTTCTTCTGGCCCAAGCCCGCCGGCGGCTAGTAATCGGGCGGCGAAAGATTCGAGTTCGGCATGGTGGACGTGCGGCATAGCGGCTCCCGAGCATTCTAGCGGTGCTGTGTTATTCTGCTGGCCGCAAAGATGTTTGGCTATGGGCTGGCTGGAGCAGCAAGCGTGAGGTCGGATCGCGTGGCAGCCCCAGGCTGCCACCGCCTTGTATGCCGGCGGGCCGTGTGACGCCGGGCCGCTTGCGGCTGGTTCGTTTGCTGGGGGTGGCTTGGCGCCGACCGAATGGACGCTGTGTAGCACGCAGGTAGTGGGATTGCGAGACGCGCTTCACTGGCCGGATCGCTTGGACCCAATGCTTCGGCCCCCTAGCGGTGGCAAGTGCGGCATGGTGCCGGCCGCACGGCAGGGCGGGGAGCAGGAGTCGGTGCGGCGGCCAGGCGGTCGAAAAAAGGCGGGTACGGCGGGATCTCTAGTGGCTCACACGGTTCGGCTGGGTAAAATTGGGCTGGACGGCCGAATGATGCCCGGCGCCCGGCCCTTGTACTACGTGGGGGGCGATGGGCAGAACCACAACAGGAAAGGAGTGTGCGTGGCGAGTTCCATAACCAGTCAGTCACCTTCGGAGGCGCGAGCAGATCGCGCCCTCCGCCTGGCGCTTGCCGCCGCCAGGACCGCTTGGGAGAACCGGGGACGCGACATCGTCGTGCTCGACATGCGCCGCTGCACGGCGATCTGCGACTATTTTGTGCTGGCGACCGGTGCCAGCCGCCGGCAACTGCATGCCATGAGCGAAGAGATCGACCACGCTCTCGAAGAGGGGCTGGGCGACCGGCGGCTGGGGATCGAAGGCTTCGAAGAGAGCCGGTGGATCTTGCTGGACTACGGCGACGTGGTCATTCACCTGTTTGACCCCGATGCCCGCGCCTACTACGACCTGGAAAACCTTTGGTGCGAGGCCCCCCATGTGCCGCTCCACTGGGACTCGTCTGCCAACGGCCAAACCTAAACAGAGCCGCACGCCGTGAATTCCACAGTGCAATCGGCCGCTCTACGCACCCTAGCCGGTTTTTAGAGTAATCACTCTACGCAAGAAGGAGCGACGTTCGGGCGGCCGCAGACGCCCGGCCGTAGAGCCAAGACAAGGAGCAACGGTGAATCTGCTTGAAGAGCTGCGCCGGCGTTTTGCGCGGGCAATCGAAGGGCTTGACGCCGCTGAGATCCCCCCAGACCGGCGGGCCGAACTGGTGCGGCTGGTGATTCCCTGCCAGAACCCTCGCTTCGGCGACTATCAGGCAAACATGGCCATGCCGCTGGCCAAGCACCTGCGCCGTCCACCGGGCGAAATCGCCCAGCGGCTGGTCGAGCTGGTCGATGTGCGAGACCTCTGCATCACGCCCGAACCCACCTCCCAAGGCTTTATCAACCTGCGTGTGCGCGATGAGCGGTTGGCCGCGCTGCTGTGCGAGCTGGTTGCCGACGAGCGGCTGGGCGTGCTGCGTGCCGCACACCCGCAGAGCTACGTCATCGACTACTCGGCCCCCAACGTGGCCAAGCCGATGCACGTGGGGCACATCCGTTCTACCGTGATCGGCGACGCCCTGTATCGCACGCTCAAGTTTCTCGGCCACTCTGTGATTGGAGACAATCACCTGGGAGACTGGGGCACGCAGTTCGGGATGATCATTTACGGGTATCGGCATTTCTGCGACCCGCAGGCCTATGCGCAGCAGCCGGTAGCAGAGCTGAGCCGGCTATATCGGTTGGTGAACCGGCTTGTGGAGTACCACGATACGCGTGCGCGCCTGCCTGAGTTGGAGCGGCGGGCCGCGGCTGCGCGAGAGAGCCTGGCCCAGGCAGAAGAGGCCCTGGCGGCTGACGGCGCAGAGGCACAGAAGAAGGCAACGGCCCTGAGGCGCAAGCAGCAGGCGGCCTTGGCCGAGGCAGAGGCCGCAGTCTCCGCCGCACGCGGCAACGTTCAGGCGGTGGAACAAGACCCGCAGCTTGCAGCGCTGGCGGCTGCGCATCCCGACATCGGATCCGCCGTGCTGGCCGAAACGGCGCGCCTGCACGCGGGCGATCCGGAGAACCTGCGCTTGTGGCGCGAGTTTCTCCCGGCCTGCCGCGCGGAGATCGATCGCATTTATGCGCGGCTGGGTGTTCGCTTCGATGTCACCTTGGGCGAGAGCTTCTATCACGATCGGCTGCCGCAAGTGGTGGAGGATCTGCTGGCGCGCGGCATCGCCCAGGTGAGCGAAGGGGCGGTGTGCGTGTTCGTGCCCGGCATGCCTGCGCCCATGATCGTGCGCAAGCGCGACGGGGCCTTTCTCTACGCCACCAGCGACCTGGCCACCATACAGTATCGAATGCAGACCTGGTCGCCCGACGCGATCTTGTACGTAGTGGACCATCGGCAGAGCGAGCACTTTCGGCTGCTGTTTGCGGTGGCCCGCCTCTGGGGATACGAGAAGGTGGGGCTGCACCACCTCAGTTTCGGCACGGTGCTGGGCGAGGATGGGCGGCCGTTTCGCACGCGTTCGGGCGACACAGTGGGTCTGGAGTCGCTACTGGACGAGGCCGTGGCACGGGCCTACCGCATTGTGTGCGAGAATGACGATCAGAAACCAGACGGCCCAGAGCTGACGGAGGAGGAGCGCCGGCAGGTGGCTGAGACCGTGGGCATAGGGGCGATCAAGTATGCCGACCTGTCTCAGCATCGCACCAGCGACTACGTGTTCAGCTATGAGAAGATGCTGGCCACCAAGGGGAACACGGCCACCTACATGCAGTATGCCTATGCACGTGTGCAGAGCATATTTCGCAAGGGAGGCGAGCGGCCCGAGGCCATCCGGGCGCTCGCGCCGCCTATCGTTCTGCCTAGTCCGGCCGAGCGTGCCCTGGGACTGGCATTGGTGCGTTTTCCCGAGGCCCTGGCCGACGTGGTCGAGGACTACTGCCCCAACAAGCTCACGGCATACCTGTGGGAGCTGGCGAATTGCTTCTCGACGTTCTTTGAAGAATGCCCTGTCCTCAAGGCGCCCACGGCAGAGCTGCGCCAGAGCCGCCTGGCGCTTTGCGACCTCACCGCACGCACCATCCGACAGGGCCTGGCCCTGTTGGGGATTGGTGTTTGTGATAAGATGTAAAGGCCGTCGACTGGCCGCACCCGGCCGGCCCGGCACGCTCGTAGCGCATTAAGGGCAAGCCAAACACGCTGGCCGCCATGCAAGCAGGCGTCACCACGGCGCGCCCACTTGACCAAACTCATTCTGGGGGCTAAGGTTAGTGCAACCTACCTTGCGTGGGGCAGAAAGGACTGTTGAGCCCAGGAGAAGCGTTTGACCCACCGCGCCGAGCAACCCCCGTCGGGGTTTAGCGCACTTGGCCTATCTGAGATCATGCTGGAGGCCCTTCATCGGGCCGGCTATCTGGAACCCACGCCGGTTCAGGCGGGGTTGATCCCTCGCGCCTTGGCGGGGATCGATGTGCTTGGGCAGGCCCGCACGGGCACAGGCAAGACTGCCGCTTTCGTGATCCCCATTCTCGAACGGCTTGGGCCCCACCACGCCCACCGCAGCCCGCAGGCATTGGTGCTCGTCCCCACGCGGGAATTGGCCGTGCAGGTGCGCGACGAGTTCGTGAAACTGGCCCACGGCCGACGTACCCAAGTGGCCGCCGTATACGGCGGCACGCCGCTGCGCAAGCAGCTCGAAAAACTTCAGCGCGGCGTGGACGTGGTCGTGGGCACCCCCGGCCGTGTGTTGGACCACCTGGGGCGAGGCACCCTCAAACTGGACCACGTGCGCTTCGTCGTGCTCGACGAGGCCGACCGGATGCTGGACATCGGCTTTCGCCCGGACATCGAGAAAATCCTCCGCCGCGCCCCCGCCGAGCGACAGACCCTGCTATTGAGCGCCACGGTGCCGCCCCCCGTCGAACGCTTGGCCCACCGCTACATGCGCGCTCCTGAGAACATGAATTTCTCGCCGCGCGAGCTAGCCGTCGACACCATCGCCCAGTTCTACTTCACGGTGATCAGCGAGCGCAAATTCGACCTGTTGCTCCGGCTGCTGGAGCGAGAACAGCCCCACCAGGCAATCATCTTCTGCCGCACCAAGCGCGGGACCGAAAAAGTGCATGCACGCTTGTCTCGCAAGCTGGGGGGCGTGGCCTGCATCCACGGAGATTTGCCGCAGAAGACTCGCGACCGCGTGATGGCCGACTTCCGCGCCGGCAAAGTACGGCTGCTGATCGCTACTGACGTCGTCGGCCGCGGCATCGATGTCACGGCCATTTCGCACATCATCAACTACGACATTCCCACCTTCTGCGACGACTACGTACACCGCGTGGGCCGCACCGGCCGCATGGGTCGCCAGGGTGTGGCCTTCACGTTCGTCACTCCCGAAGAAGGACCCGAACTCACTCGCATCGAAATGCGCATCAACCGGCTGCTGGAGCGCGACGAAATCCCCGGCTTCGATGCCGTGGGCGCTCACGAACGGCCGCCCGCCGTCATGGCCGGCTCTTCGCATTCCAGCTCCCAGGCCGCTGACTCCCAAGAACCCGTTGCGTCGCTCGCCAGCGGCAGGCCGGTGGTTCCAGCTTCCTCGCCCGCCGCTGCTCGGGTGGTACCCTTCGGCCGGCCAACACGGCGCATCCGCCGGGCACTCTGACCGTTTGAAACCCACCAGCACAGAAAGCATCCAATCACCCAAGTCCCGTGAGCGAAATTGCCGGACCGGAATTGGTTGGCTGCCGTCGCCCCATGCTCGTGGGGCGGCTGCCGGCCGATCGGCTGGTCGAAGTGTGGACCCGCTGCGCCTCGCGCACCGTGAAGTATGGCTTCCGCCTGGCCTATGCCGATCTGGAGCCTCCCCGCACGGGCATCTTTAACGGTCTGGAGATCGTCATCGATCCCGATGTGCCCTTCGAGATGCAGTGCTTTGTGCTGTTGCATCTATTCGGCCACTCAGTGCAGTGGGTGGCGCCCGCACTGGCAGACGTGGTCGAGGCCTTGCAAACCACGACCGAGATGCCGGCGTTCATGCAAGCTCTACACCAATACGAGCTGCAAGCAGGGCGGCTGGGCATGCAGCTTCTGCACGAAGCCGGCGTGCGCGACCTGGACGACTGGTATAGCGACTTCGTAGCCACTGATTGGCGATACGTAGAGCGGTTCTACCAAACGGGCAGCATTCCGCCATGGGAAGAGTGCCTGACCCAGGCAGGCGATACGCTCGCGCCCAAGGCCATACCGCCTCTGGAACACCGCCAGGTAGAAGTGCGTTATGCCTTTTGAATCTCGGGCATGCCCCTCCTCGCAGCGCAGCCACCTAAAGCGAAACCGCATAGTAGCGCACCCGCCTGCCAGCGCGCCGGTCCCGGCCGCGTGTACCCGTGGGAGCAGGCCCATCCCGGGCGCCCAGACACAGCGCACCTCTCGCTGCCAAAAGATGCTGTTGTAGGTCAGCCTTTCTAGGCTGACCCAATCCTCTCCTGGTCAGTCGCTGTGTTCGCAACTCGAGTCAAGACAAAAAGCCTAACGCACCTCCCAGCGCTCTGCCATTAGTTGATCGATATCAACGTCGGCGGCACGCACAACAGCGGCAGGATCAGCGAGGCCAGACCGAGGCACGTGCGGCCAAACCCGAGCGGCACGTTGTCGTCGGCCGTCGGTGGGTGCTGGGGACCCAACAACAGCACGAGCACCAGCATCACAGAGAACGCATACTGCCCAGACAGGCCGATGTACAGGGCGGCAGCTCCCAAGGCGCTCCACGCAAGCAGATAAGACCTTCGCCTGAACAGGGCATAACTGACGTGGCCGCCGTCAAGCTGGCCGACCGGCAGCATGTTGATGCCTGTCATGAACAGCCCTACCCAGCTCGCCTGCAACACGGGGTTGAACCAGAGTTCCACATCGACAGGCAGCTCGGGCCGCACCAGCCGGATCATGAGCCGCATCAACAGCGGGTCGCCGATCGTCAACACCCCCTGCGGACGGCCTTCGACTGCCTCCGCCGTGGCCACGCCATAGATCAGCAGCGGCAGGGTCACAAGCAGCCCAGCCAAGGGTCCGGTCAGCCCGATATCGAACAGTGCCCGCCGATTGGCCCGCCCGGCACCCATCACGATCACGGCCCCCATCGTTCCCAGCAGGTTGAGGGGCATGGGTATGAAATAGGGCCAGGAAGCCGGCACGCGGTTTCTCACGCACTGCAAGAAGTGCCCCATCTCGTGGGTTACCAGAATGGCCATGACCGCGGTCATGTACAGCAGGCCGTTGCGGAGCGGATCTTCCGGCCGGCCCGAGCCCATGCCAGCGGCAAAGGTAGAAGCCAGCGTGGCCAGAAACAGCCCTAGCGGCACGAGCCACCGGCGGCTGTGGCCAGTCGCGCCCCTGGTATGGCCAGGGTCGACCTCCTCGTCGCTCGATACCAGTTCGGCTGTTACGAGATCGGGTTCCTGGGGCCGTGGCTCGTGGCTCATCGTCTATAATGCCGCGCCGTGGTAGGCTGCCCCGACCACGCACACGACGCGGGGCAAGATTCTACCAACTTTAGCTGCCAGATCGCTCGCCAAGCAAGGGATGATTCGCTCCGCCACACCCTAGGTGCCAGCAGCCTGCGACCGGCCCTGCCGGAGCTGTTTGCCCTGCCTGAGCAAGCGGGGACGCTTGCTCTACGGAGCATAAGCGTCCTCGCTTGTGCAGAACTGCCGGTGGCGCAGGCATCCTCGCTTGTGCAGAACTACGTAGCATAAGCGTCCTCGCTTGTGCGCGCCTGGATGCTGGGTTTGGCCTGCCTGAGCAAGCGGGGACGCTTGCTCTACGTAGCATAAGCGTCCTCGCTTGTGCGCGCCTGGATGCTGGGTTCGGTCTGCTGAGCAAGCGGGGACGCTTGCTCTACGGAGCG
>FWPU01007394.1_pt1 | contig 20285 bp, 21 predicted proteins | sample 2228361 | NCBI WGS metagenome assembly FWPU01 (sample SAMEA103939777, study PRJEB20133) | metagenome
TTAATGGCTCGTAGGTAAGGTGTCTTTATAACTTAAAAGCGTTATAAACATCGCTTTCATCGTTCGTTGCGTTTAAGTGCATCTTTCGGTTTTTAAAAACAGAAGTTTTTTAGATGGCAAAAGTGCTTTTGTTAGTGAAAAAAATATTTATAAAGCAATATAATGTATTCAAAATTTGTATATTGAAATGAAATTTTTATGATGCAAAAGAAGAAAAAACAAAAAGATAATTTTTTACAAACCACAGAAGTTTTGAAGACGAGCCATAATTAATAATTACAAAAATATAAGAGAAAATAAAAACTGTAAAAAGTTTTATTGAAATATAGTTTATATAAGAATTAAAACAAATCGTTTAATTTTTTTCATTTATAATTTTAAGTATGAATGAAAGAAGGAAAAATTTACTTTCAATTCCTTTTTTCAAGACCTTTCAATTAGCCTTAGTAGTAATAACAGCTGGTTTTTTACTATCTGTATTTATATTATATTATTCCTTCACTAAAAAATCAGAAAAATCACACTCAGTAAAAAATAAAACTATTAAAGTCAACAAATTCTTAGAATTACATCATAGTCAGTTTTCAAAAATGATAGATGATGAACCATTAAATCTGGATAAAGAGACAATATATTATTCAATTGTCTCAAAAATCTTCTCCTTTGGAAATAATTTTAAAGCAAAATGTTATGAAACGGCAAATAATGCTAATGATATATATTTCTCTGAGAAAGTTTTTAAGAAAGATGCAAATCTTAATCTTGGGATATTTAAAGTTACCAATCTCTTAGTAGTTTCAAGCACTACACACATTTTTGATATTCCTTTAAAAGAAGGTGATAGAAAAGTATATCATCAACTGATAGGAATTAATAATTTTAAACAACCTTATGTAATTCATTATCTTGAAACACCTAATTTTAAGATTGAAAAATTAAGAAGTTCAATTAATTTTTGTGGGGTATTTTATCGTGTTATAAAATATGAAAACATAGACGGCAAAGAAGTTAGAGCACCATTATTTTTAACATACAGCATAGAAAAATTTATCCTTCCGCGAACTTATCGCTCTCCTTTAATAACTATTATCATAATGCTTGTCATAGCTGGAATTTTCATTTTATATTTCTTACGGCATAAAGCTAAAATGAAACAGTTAGAAATAGAAATAAGGGACAAAAAAAGAAACAGATAAAAATCCATCATGATAAGATTTTTTTATAGCCCACAATACACTCTAAAGTGGCAAGAACATATATTCCCCGTTGAAAAATTTGAACTATTATACCGAAAAATTGAAGAAACATATGGAGAAAATTATATAGTAATACCAAAAAAAGCGAATTTAGAAGATGTTCTCTTAGTACATACCAAAGATTATATTAATAGATTACAAGAATTAACAAAAACACCGCATTTAGGTTATTATGAATTTGAGGTCCCTGTGTCCAGTGAAGTTTTAGATGCAGTATTTGTATTAACAGGTGGAACAATTGAAGCGACTGAATTTGCAATAAAAAATAAAAACTGTGGTTTCAACATTGGTGGTGGATTTCACCATGCTCACGCTGACAGAGGGGGTGGCTTCTGTATTTTAAATGATATTGCTATTGCTGCCAAATACGCCCAAAAAAAATTTTCTATTAAAAGAATTGCAATCATTGATTGTGATTTACATCAGGGTGATGGAACCGCTACTATTTTCCATAATGACTATACTGTCTTCACATTTTCTATACATCAAGAAAATCTATATCCCATGAAAGTTGAAAGTGATTTAGATATTGGGCTTGACGATTTCACAGAAGATGAAGAATATTTAAAAAAATTAGAACCTGCTTTAAAAATAATTGAAGATAAAATCGTGCCTGAATTAGTAATATATCAAGCAGGTGCAGATCCTTATGAAAAAGACCAACTTGGCTCCTTAAAAATCTCCAAATCCGGATTAAAAAAAAGAGATGAAACAGTCATCCATTGGACAAACAAAATGAAAGTTCCCTTAGTTGTTACCTTAGGTGGTGGATATCCTCCTGACATTAATGATGTAGTAGATATACATTATAATACCGCAGTTACCGCTTTTAAGTATTATTCTTAAAAGAAATGATAACCCTACCTATTTTCTTTCTATTAATATCTTATTAAATACTTTTTCAATATCTTCTTTTCTTTTGTTTGAAAAATACCAGTCAATTGTTTTATGCAAGCCATCAAAAAATCTAACTTTAGGTTGCCAGCCAAGTAGTTTTTTTACCAATGAATTATCCGCAACCCTGTTTAAGGGTCCTGTAGGCATGTGGGATAGAAATTTTATTTTCGGCTTGAAATTTGTATACCTTAATACTTCATTAACCGCATCAATAACTCTTATTCGCTCAGTTGTTCCAATATTTATCGCTACTACATCGTCAATTTTTTCCGCTGCCAAAATAGTCCCTTCTACAATATCACTTACATAAGTCCAGTTTCTTATTTGCTGACCATCGCCCCATACTTCAAAAGGATCCTGTTTCAAAAATGCTCTCGCAATCATTGCAATCACTGCGTGGTTTTCTTTACCGCGAGGACCATATACTGTAAAATATCTACAACAAACACTTCTTAATCCTTTTTCCTTATAATATGCTTTTAAAGCAAACTCAGCCATCAACTTTGCCCAGCCATACATATTGTCAGCATCATACGGAGGTCCTACCATTTCTTCTGTTAAATAAAGTTCCTTATTAACATCCTGTTGAATATAATTTGGATAAACACAACCACTGGAAGCAAAAATAAACTTCTCGATTCCTATCTTTGCGCATTCTCGTATCAGTTGCCCATCTAAAATAAAATTCGTAGAGCAATCAACTTGATGTGTATCCACATAACCTCGCCCACCATGATCTGCAGCTAAATGAAATACAATATCAATTTCTTTCAGTGCTTCCCTTACTACTTCAATATCAAGTAAATCGCCTTCAATAAATTCAATCTTTCCTTCCTTTATATGAGCTGAAATATTTTGTAATTCACCACTACTTAAATTATCAACAACTCTTACTTTGCAACCTCTTTTTACTAACTCATCCACCAGATGCGACCCAATAAATGAAGCTCCACCCGTCACTAAAACTTTCTTGTTCATCCATTTCATAACACATTCTCCTTCTTCAAAAAATTTTACCACTCCCTAATTTTATATAGGTAACACCTCTTGGAAACTTTACTTCCTTTAAGAACCTCCAGCAATCAATTATTACTTTCCCACTCTCTTCAAATAAGTTCATATTATTCACTATAAGATTTTTAAATTCATTGTATGCCACAGCTAAAATTATTACTTTTGAATACTTTGCAAATTCCTCAAAGTTATCCACCTTTTTAACATCAGACGGAAGATTCTCCATCGGTATTTTATCAAATACTAAACATTCAATGCCATCACACCTGAGTATTTGTGCAACTTTCAAACCTTGAGATTCTTCTATCACATCTGTTTCTGGTTTATAAGTTATACCCATAATACCCACAATTTCATCTTTATTCACAAGGTATTTTTTCACAATATCCACTATGTGTTGTGGTTGGTTTCTATTAAAAGCATCAATTGTGTCAGGCAGGATGATATCTAATCCGATTTTTTTGCAAAAACTACTTAAAGCTTTATTGTCTCTTGGAAAACAAGGGCCCCCGTATCCTAAACCACCTTTAAGGTATTTGTTCCCAATTCGTGGATCCAAACCTAAAGCTGAAGTTACAACATCTACATCTGCCATAGCCAATCTTTCACAAATCCTTGCTAACATATTTGCGTAAGTTATTTTAGTAGTAATATATGTATTTAGTGCAAGTTTTGTAATCTCCGCATTTATAAAGTTCATCCTCATAATTTGCGGATTATTCTTGCAAACCTTTTTATAAAGATATTCTAAAATATCACCACTCCTTTTGTCAGACTCACCTATGAGAACAAAAGGTGGATTTTCAAAATCTGATAAAACACTACCTAAAGCCACAAATTCTGGGTTATAGCACAGCCCAAAATCAATTCCACACTTTTTCCCTGAAAGATTTTCTATTTGTGGTTTTATATATTCATCCATAGACATAGGTGTAATGGTGCTTACAATGGTCGTAATAAAAAATTCTTTTCTATCTTTTAACATTGTTGCTATTTCTTCAATAACAGGAATAACAAATTTCAACGAAAAGGTTCCATCTGCTTCTGATGGTGTTGGAACTATAACAAAAGCAACATCCGATTTTAACACGACTTCTCTAATGTCATTTGTAAATGTCAATTTATTCATATATTTATTCAGATATTCTTGAACATTTGGTTCATATATAGGAGATATACCATTCTTCAATTTCGCTAACTTGTTTTTATCAACATCAACTCCTAAAACTTCAAATCCCGCTTTTGCAAAAGATAAAGCTGTAGGTATTCCTAACTTCCCCAATCCAATCACAGAGATAATATATTTCTCTTCCATTTAAATAACAAGCTATAATTTTAAATTAGAAACTAAAAATTTTGAGAAAAATTATAGCCTTACAGTTTTAAGTATTAACCTTCTGAACTTTACACTCCATATATTTTCCTGCAACTTACATTAGTTTCCATTCTTTTCCTGCTATATAAGAATTAGATAGATAGAAAAAAGTAAAAATGAGAAAATGAGAAGGAGTTAAAAATGTTGAAGATATTTAGAGAGATATTAAAAAGGGTAAGAAAATATATATTCCTTAATACCTTGACTAAACAGGATGTGGATGATCTTATTAGTGAAGTAATAATTTCATTGTTAGCAGTTTACAAAAAATACAAAAATGTAGCTCCTGCATTAGAAGAGAACATTATAAAGAAAACTGCTTTGAGATTTATAGGAAAATTGAAAAGTGATAGTATTTTAAAAGGGAAATTAAGAAAGGAGGTGATGAAGTTTTTAGGGTTAGAAAATAATAGTAATATTATAGAAGAAAATAAGGAGGAAGAAAATGGCAGTTAAAGTAGGACCAATTTTTAGTGGAAAATTAAAATTATTTGACAAAATGATTGGATTTAATTGGAAGGGGTTACAGGTATTTAGAAGCGAAGCGGGAAATATATCTCAGATACCATCTAATCCTTCAAAAATCATAAAATCAAAAGCAACGGAACTGGCTTCGCGATGGTATATTGGATTAACTCAAACCCAAAGGGATGCTTGGGATGTATATGCTCAACAATTAAATTCTGCGGCAAAAGAAATTTCTAACAGAATTGGTAATGGTGCAAAAAATATAACAAGAAGTAAAACCAAACTTATGAGTGGATTTAATGCTTATATAGGCTCAAATCTTGTAGCATTTACAAGAGGATTAACAATACCCAAAGATGAAGCACCAATCTCAACACCTATTCCAACACCACCCTTAAATGTTGCAGTCTCTATTACCGGCTATGTAGCAACTGTAACATGGCTTGATCCTCCGACAACAATGTTTCTTCCCGGTTCCACAGTTGTAGTTGCTATTTTCATACAGGTTCAGAAGAAAATAACACATGCTACTCATATAGCAGCAATACTACCTGTTCCTTCACCCCAGACATTCAATATTTCATTTGTAAGGTTAGGTGGTGCTCGGACTGGAACTGTATTACCACTAAATAAATTTGATAAAGGAGAATTGCGTGTTCAAATGGATACTCTGGTAAGCGAAGGAGCCCCTATTGGAGCGGTTTTGAGTCCACCTTCTAATGTCGCTACAGGTATAGTTCAATAATTGCCATCTATAAAGAGGTGGGCACCACCCCACCTCTTTCTTTTATACTAAAAAAATAGAAATTTTCAAAATACTATTAAATATATTAACTAAATTACAATGCCACGAAATTATATTATAATAAACCAAACAAAACAAAGTTTAATATATAAGTATTTTTTAAAAATTAACGCTTTTTTTAAATACTGGACTCTCAGAGTGAGTGAATTATTTAAGGCATTTAGGATAAATGATTTGAATGCGAAAACATCAGATAAAAATATTTACTATTCCGTTATTTGTGCGCTATCTTTTTTTCTTTTTTCTCTAAAACAGATTTTTCCGGTATTTTTAATTCCATCCCAATTTTTAAATTTTCTGGTTTTTTTACTAAATCTCTATTGTATTCAAAAAGCTTATTTGCATATTTTGAGGTGCCATAAAATCTTTTTGACAAAGAATAAAATGTGTCACCATTTTGCACTACATATTTTTCTACTTTTTGAAACTTTGAATATTCTTCCGTTGTTTCTTCATCTTCTCTCTCTGAAGGAATGTAATTATTTTTCTGGAGATCGTTTTCCCCTTTAGTATCTGTTCCCTCTATTTTTTGAATTATTTTATCCACCTGCTCCTTTGCTGGTTCATTCATCTTTATAGTAAAATCTTTTAAACTGCTATCAAAACTAACCATCTCGTTTAAATTTACCTTGCCGTGAAACCTATCTATTACAATCAAAATGGAAGCAATAAGTAATAAAGTTATAACAATAAATATTTTAACCTTCATATTCATTTTCTTTACCCCTTAATAAATATGCTATGTATGATGCTATGTATATAGTTGAATAACTTCCAGCAATTGTACCTATTATAAGTATAAATGAAAGCACTGCAATTGAGGAATTTATTGTATAGGAAAACACAAACAGTATTATTGATGCAAGAAATATAGTCATGCTTGTCAATATAGTTCTGGATAATGTTTGATTTAAACTCATATTAATAATATCGTATAATTTCATTTTTTTCTGAGTTCTTCTGTTATGCCTCACGAAATCGAAAATGACTATTGTATCATTTGCAGAATATCCAACAACCGTTAGAAATGCAGCTATCGCATTCATCCCCATCTGTAAAGTAATTCCTAAAGAATGAGGAAATAGACTTCCAATAAGAGCTGTAATGCCAAAAGAGATAAAAACATCGTGGATTAATGCTATCACAGTTGCAACACCATATATAAAATCAAATCTAAACCACAAATATATTATCATAGCAATCCACGAAAAAAGTAATGCCCAAATAGCTTTTTCTTTTAATTCTGTTGCAACAACCGAACCAACATTGCTTGAATATATCACCTGCTCGTATTTATCAAATTTAAATTCCTTATACAAGGTACTTGTTATTCTGTTTAATTCAGATGTATATGCGGGTTCGACATATATTTTTATCTTTTTTATATTTTCTTTTTCAACAATTGCTCCTTCTTTATCTATAATGACATCTCCCCAGTTGTTATCGCTAAATAAATCTTTGATTTTTCTTTCAAAATTGTCTTTTGTCATCTCGTTCGCAAAATTAATTGTAATTTCCGCATATCCTTCTCTGATGCCTTTATCTATTATAACAGGTTTCTCTATAGGTTTTTCCGTAATATAGTCTTTTAATATATCTATAATATCACTTTGAAATTCTCCGACATTTTGAAACTTGGTTCGTATTTGAAATCTCTTATAACCCCAAGTAATGTTTTTTGATAATTCTTTTTCACCAACACCTTGAACTTCTACATCTGGATACTTAACTTTTTCTAAATCATTTTCCTTAACTTTAAATTCCAATATTTTCTTTTGGATTAGGTAGGGGTCATATGCATCTTTAGTTGTTATTCCAATTACTGAGCCTCCAGTAAAATCAATGTTGAAAACATTACTACCCCTGTAAATTGCTACCGATAGAGTCATTAAAATAACTAAAATTGATATTGCAAAGAAAAAAGTAGAAGGTTTTAAAAAATTTATGTTTGTCTTTTTCACCAGTGATAGATACTTAATACTTTTTATAGCACCTCTTTCTATAAGCAATTTCAAAAAGAATCTTGTTACATAGACTGCTGTGAATAAAGTCGTTAAAATACCTAATGATAAAGTTATTCCAAATCCCTTTATATTACCAGAACCAAAAATAACAAGAACTATACCTGCTATCAGGGTAGTAAGATTAGCATCTATGATTGCTGACAATGCACGTGTATGCGCTGATTCTAAGGCAACTAACAATGTTTTACCAGCAGCAAATTCTTCTTTTAACCTTTCAAATATAAGAATGTTTGCATCTAATGCCATCGCAAGTGTTAACACAATACCAGCTAGTCCCGGTAAGGTAAGAGTGGCACCAAATATGTTCACAATACTTATCAATAGTAATAAATTCAATATTAAAGCAAGACATGCTACAAAACCAGAGATATTATAAACTATCAACATAAACATAGCAACAATACATGCTGAAACAATTAAAGAATATATACCCTGTCTTATTGAACTTTCCCCTAAGGTAGGTCCAACAGTTTCTTCATTTATAATTTTCAAACTTTGTGGCAATGCTCCTGTATTTAGGACAGTTGCAAGTACCTGGGCTTCTTCACGAGAAAATCTACCTGTAATTTGTCCTTCACCAGTTGGTATTTCACTTTCAATAACAGGAGCAGAAATAACCTTACCATCCAATAATATTGCCATAACCTTTTTTAAGTTTTCTTGCGTTAATTTTTTAAATTCATTTATTTTCTGAGGTCTTATTCTAAATGTGACATGATATGCACTTCTATCAAATATTCCTTCTTGCCCGCTTCCTATACCAACTTTAGCAGTAGCAATTCCAATTCCATCAAATCCAATTTTATTACGAAGTAGATAAGTCTGATTACCCTCTTTATCCTTGAATTCCTGACAGTTAGATCTATCCTCATCTTTATCACATTCTATGCGAAATTCTACCTTACCAGTTTTTTGTACTAATTCTTTTATTTGATCTATTTCTTCCTTGGTAGCACCAGGAAGTTGAATTAAAATTTGATCAATTCCCAAAGGTTGAATACGGGGTTCTTTTAAGCCATACATATTTATTCTTCTTTCTATAATATTTACTGCATTACTTACACCAGTTCTTTTTTCCTCCGTCGACAATTTTTCTACCTCTTTAAATGTAAGACGAAGTTCCGTACCTCCCACTATATCTAATCCAAGTTTGTAATTAAATCTCTCTAAAAATTCCCCTTCCCTAAATAAGGGTTTATTCTTAATTGGTAAAGCAATATAGAAAGTTATTGCATACAATACCACTATTAAAAATATCTGAAGTTTTAATTTTTTATCCAATTTTTACTTCTCGTGGGTATTCTTTGCTCTGCTTATTACACTAACAACCGCACTTTTTGCCAGTTTCACTTTTACATTCTCATCTATTTTAAAGGTAATTTCATCGTCCTTTACCTGCACAATAGTGCCATAGATACCACCTGATGTTAAGACATAATCATTTTTTTGAAGATTTGCCAACATTTTTCTTCTTTCTTGCTCCTGTTTTCTTTGTGGTCTAATTATTAAGAAATAAAATGCTAAAAATATGATTAAAAATGGTAGTAACATAGAAGCGAACATACCTCCAACAGGAGGTGGCTGTTGTGGTTGCGGTGATGACGGACTCTGACTTTGAGTAAACAATCCTGACAATGAAACAAAAAATATATAAATTATTATTAGTTTGATAAATAACACTTTTTATTCCTCCTCTTCTTCTTTTTCTCTTTTTATGTGGGATAAAATTTGTTCCTGAAACCTAACTGGGACAATGTCAAGATGTGAAAATTCTATAGTGTATGAACCTTCGCCACCAGTCATTGATCTTAAATCTGTGGCATAAGTTATAATTTCTGAAAGTGGTATTTGTGCCTTTATTGTATTAAGTTTACCTTCACTATTAATACCCAAAATACGCCCTCTCCTTGAATTAAGGTCAGAAGTTACATCTCCTAAAAATTTTGCGGTAACGAATATTTCAATATTAGTTATAGGCTCTAATAAAACTGGTTTGGCATTTAGAAACGCCTGTTTAAATGCCTTTGCAGCAGCTATTTTAAAAGCTGCTTCACTTGAATCCACAACATGGTATGTTCCATCATACAATCGGACACGAATATCAACAATTGGATATCCTGCAAGTATTCCTTTATCTAAAACTTCTCTTATACCTTTTTCAACAGCAGGAATAAATTGATTAGGAATTGCACCACCAAATATTTCATCCACGAATTCAAAGCCTTGCCCTCGTTCTAAAGGTTCTAACTTGATATAAACTTCTGCATACTGACCCCTCCCGCCTGTTTGTTTTTTATGTTTATAATGTCCTTCAGATTTGAGTATTATCGTTTCTTTATAAGGTATTTTTGGTTGCTTTGTTAATATTTCTACATTATACTTTCTTTTCATTCTGCTTAGTGCAACATCTAAATGCAAATTACTTACACCCGAGATAACTAATTCCAATGTTTGTCTATCCCTTGTAATCTTAAATGTAGGGTCTGAATCCGCAATCTTCTGCAAAGAAGAGGATAATCGTTGTTCATCATCCTTACTCTTCGGCTCTACTGCCAAGGATACCATAGGTATTGGTAGATTAATACCTATTAACTCATATGGCAATTTATTTTTGGTGATTACATCATTTACCATCAGTTCATCCACTTTCGTTATAACCCCGATATCTGAACATGATAATTTCACAGTATTTTTTTGTTCTTTACCAAAAAGTTTAAAAATTTTGGGAACTTTTATTTGATTACCAGTCCTTGAATTTAAATAAGTCATATCTTGGCTAATTTCACCAGATAATATTTTAACATAAGCAATTTTACCTACAAAAGGGTCAGATACTGCTTTAAAAACAAAAGCAACATGTTCCCCTGTTGAGTTAACATATATAGGTTTTATTATATTATTTTCCTCTATTAGACTCGTTGGTTTTTCAGTAAAATCAAAAATATATTTTTCAATAAAATTTAGTAGTTCAATATGACCTAATTGATATGTATTTGAAATTGTAAAAACAGGTATAATTTTTTTGGTATAAATAGCAGTTTTTAAATTTGCTTCTAACTCATTAAACTCGATATTCTCACCATCCAGGTATTTCATCATCAACTCTTCATTTTCCTCAATAGCTGCTTCAATTATTTTCGACCTATGGATAGTTAAATTTTGAGGAATTTCATTATCAGAGATAATATTATATATCTTTGACAATTTTTTCCCATATGTATCAGGAACTGTAAAAAAACAAATCTTGTCGGATATCTCTTTTTTAATATCATTTATAAGTTCGTCTATTGCGATATTTTCTAAATCTATTTTTGATATGAGAATAATAACAGGCTTTGGTAATTTTTGTAGAATATTCCATATTTTTCTTGTGTTAACCATAACACCACTTGAAGCGTTAATTGTAAGCAAGACTACATCTGAAGCCCAGATACCTTCTAAACTCTCCGCAATGAAATCAGGATATCCAGGTGTATCTATCATATTAAACTCTTTATTACGATAATTAAAATTAAAAATAGTAAGATCTATAGAAAAATGTCTCGATTTTTCCTCTGGTTCAAAATCAGACAATGTGTTTTCTTCCTCAACTTTACCAATTCTATTAGTAAGATTCAATTTATAAAGCAGAGTCTCTACAAAAGTGGTTTTTCCACTATCTCCGTGTCCGGTTAATGCAAAGGAAATAGTCATAATTTAATAATAAAGATGAAATTCCAACCTTCTATTAATATCGCGACCTGCTTTTGTTTCATTTGAAACTAAATTTCTTGAAGAACCTAAACCTTCTACACTAATCTTTTTCTTGTCAAAATTTAAATACTGTAAGAGTATTTTTTTTGCATTTTTAGCTCTTGCGCTGGACAATCCAAAATTATCTATAAATTTAGCAGCAGTGGCTGATGAGAGTCGCTTATTATCAGTATATCCTTTTATTTCTATATATTTTGGTTTATGAACTTTTAAAACATTCGCCAACTTTTTTATTTCCTCTATACCTTTTTGTGTCAATTGATCGCTACCGCTTGGAAAGATGTTGCGAGATATAATAACAACAATAGTATTTTTCTTAGGTTTTGGAACACCGTAAAAATTTTGCCTCTTTAAAATTTCGTAGATTCTATCAAGTCCATAATTTTTTGGTGCTTTTAATTCAGTAACAGAGGGTAAGGGTATATGAGGAGTTTTTTCTTGATTTGGGTTGTTAATTGCACTTGTGCTGGTATACCATCCCCTCATCCAGAGTTTGCCTTGATCCTGGGCCATGGAGGTCTTAATTGTTGTTGTTTTCGTAAATTATTAATTACTGTTTCTTTATAGGCCAACTCATTTTGCAACTCAGTTAATCTTGTTTGTAAGTCCTCTTTTTCTTTACGAAGTGTTATAACTTCATTTTTATAAGTTTTGCACCCAAAAGAAATAGCAACCAATGATATAAAAACTAATAATCTGCTTTTTCCCATCTTACCATACTCCTAATTTAGATTCTTATTTATCTTATTCCTAAAATTTTTTACACATCTTAAAACCTTTATATATAAATCCTTAAATTTAAACTTTTGTTGCATTTTGCAAGACCTCTATTATAAATTCATTAGAAAATATAGAAAATAATAATCCGCATGACAGGAATGGGCCAAATGGTATATAATGGTCTTTAGTTATAAGAAAATAAACAATACCTATAACTGAGCCTACAAAGCAAGCTAATAAGAAAGATATTATAATCATTTGCCATCCCAAGAATGAACCAAACATTGCCATAAACTTCACATCACCAAAACCCATTGCTTCTTTTCTGAAAATAAATTCTCCTACAACTCCTACAAAATACAATAATCCTCCCCCAACTATGGCGCCTATAAGAGAGTATGCCACTCTCAATATAATATCAGGTATATTGTGGACAACTGATAGATAGAAGAAATTATTGTATATGTGAACCAAAGGTGATAATGCTAACCCTAAAATAAGTCCTCCTATTGTAAGTTCGTCAGGTATTATTCTATATTTGATGTCAATTACTGAAGAGACAATTATTACAAAAACAAGAAAAAATAACACAATAAAAGCTAAAATCCCTTGTTCTTTCATGTATAATGTTTTATCATAGTAATAGTATAAAATAGGTGAAATGAGACCAAAAATCAATTCAATGACAGGATACACTATTGATATAGACATTTTGCAAGATCGACATTTAGCTTTCAAAACAATAAAACTTATAAGAGGAATATTATCATACCATTTTATTGTTCTCAAACAATATGGGCAGAATGAAAATCCTTTAAAAGGAGACAAGCATTCTCTTGGTAACCTAAATATACAAACATTTGCAAAACTTCCAATACAGATACCTATAACAAATAGTAGAGCTACTTTATAATAATCCAACTATGATTTGAACATTAAGCCTTGTTGTAGCAACTTTTGTTTTATCTCATTTAAAATGGGGATTGATATACCCTGCCACTTACTTATTTCCTCTTCTTTTAAATTAACTAAATCCCCCCATGTTTTTATGTTATTTCTGTCAAGAATTGATCGTGTTTGTGGCCTCCAATAAACATTTGAAATACTCTGATTTAATAAAGCAAGATACTTTTTCTCTTCGTCTGTTTCAACATGTGTATCTTCGGCAAAATGTAGATTTAAACTTGCAAGTAAGTCCTTTATTTCTTTTACTCCCGCTTCCCCCAAAGAAGCTATAGATTGTATGTCTGCCTCTGTATATTTTACAAGGTCTCCTATTGTTTTTATCTTTTTTTGGGTCAGAATGTTTCTTGACCTTATGGATAAACCAGTTGCATGAATAGGAATTTCAAGTAATTTCTGTGTATATTTTTTCTGTCTTTCTACATCTTCTTCGAAAAGTATGATATTGGAACCTTTTATTTCGTCTATTAAATAATTAAGTCTATCCGTATGGTATCCGGAAATTACCTCTATACATTTTTCTGCTTCTTTTAGCCTATTATTCATATCATAATACATGGCAAGATTAATAATTGTAGAAGCGCAAGATTTAGGTAACTCATTTATTTTTTTTTCGTATTTTTCTATTTGTTCCGGAGGTAAGAATATATTTGCAAGATAAAATAATCTATGCAAGGCCTCAACCTTTAACTCCTCTTGCTTCTCTAATTCTTCATAAATACTTACTGCTTCATCAATCTTACCTTCGTATTCTAATAATCTTGCTCTTATAAATTTAACAATATTCGATTCCATGTTATTTAATTTCTTTTTTACAATATCTTGTGCTTTCTCAAACTCACCTAAACAAAGATAAATCTCTACAAGTTCTTTTACAACCAACTCTTTATTTAAATCCTTTTCTTCAAGAAGTTCCTCAAACATATTCTTTGCCTCATCTATGCATAAAATATTTTTTAATGCACATGCTTCTAAAAAGCGAAACTTCTTCGAAGAAGGTCTTTCCATTCTGATTAGGTTTATAACCTCCTTCATTTTCCCCATCAAAAAGTATAATATGATTAGAGCATCATTGTTTTTTTGTTCTCTTTCTGACATAGTTTCTAATTCTTCTAATAACGATTTTAAGTGCTTAAATTCATTTACAAATTTGGTGGTATATCTTAAGTAATATATCTTTTCCATTTCTAATTTATTTATTTCTTCAACATTTATCATACTAATACCCCTAAAACTCAAACATATTTATTATATCACTTTATGTTTATCTTCTATCCAATCCTTATAATAATGATAATCCACTTCTTAATTGTAAAGTTGGAATTATAAAAATAATATTTTCATAGACATTTACATCGAGTAAAGAAGACCCGTTTTCTTACCTTGAAGGTATGCTCTTTTCCAAAATAAGAAGGCGAATATTGACCACAGTATAGATGTTAAAACGAAATAAAACCACATCTCTTCGGTTGTAAAATTATTGATATCATACATCAGGGAGCGCAATAGTTCCACCCCCCAAGTTATTGGGAATACTTTTGCGAGATATTGGAAAAAAGTTGGAAGAAAATCGATAGGATAAAAAATTGGTGTAATGACTATAATCATGTAAGTTGTAATACTGGAAACTACCCAATTTTCTTTGAACATTATAAAAAGGGCTTGTGACATCATAGAGTAAATGTACGATAACCCAGCAAATATAAAAATAACAAAAAGAATCAACAAGCGAAAATGGAATAATGGAAACCCAAACAAAAAATATATAGCGACAAGGGCAACAAAAATTGAAATAAAAGTTATTATAGTAGCATATAAAACCGCTCCTAAAAGATATATCTCAATATGTGAATAACTTAATATTGTTTCTTCTAGTTGACCATGAAACTTCAAATCTGCCAATATAAAACTCCACCATCCTCCTGTTTGAAGTAAAAATGAAGACGCAAGGAAGCCTGATATTAGATATTTTTGAAATATTTCTATCTCATTCGTAGCAAATCCATATAAAAAATATCCTATCAAGTAAAAGAAACCATAAAATACAAGCATAGTAAGAGTGGTTAACGGATTCCTTACCCCATCTAATAACATAATTTTAAATGCTATAAATATTTCTCTTATTATCCTTCTCATTCAATTACAAAATCACTGCGATAGATTTTTAAGTTCTTTCTCAAAATCTAACTTATTAATCTCTGTTTTATATATTGTAATAACCCTATCTTTCAACAATAAAATAGAATGATTGTTAATACCCAATGCTTCTACCACTTTGATATGTTCTACCACATCTTTTTTATAATACCTTCTTCGCAACCTTAAAGAAAATCGTTTGATGTCAGGAATTCCTATCTTTTTTGCTATTTTAATAAGAACATTCATACTTTTTACCGCTACATCTGTTTCTGAGCTTTTTTGAAAACTCCTTTGGACAAATTCAGATTGTTTTAAAGCAAGATGTTCTACCGATGGCATCGTTTTTATACCAATATTTTCAATCATTTCCACTATTTTACCTTGCTCCGAAGCTGCCAGAAGAGATTCAGAAATCATAAAAAATTTATTATCTTTTCGTCTAAATGGATAAAATAACCATCTATATGAAATATTATTAAATTTTTTTGACACCTCTTTGATAATATTGTAAGAATTCTTACAATTTGTGCATGATGGATCAATAATTTCAATTACATCAACAGAAGAAGATTTAGGATTACCGAAAACTATAACACTAATTTTTCTAACTGTATCAGCGACTTGACTGGCTTTACTTAATTGAGCAGGAGGTTCTGAAAATAAAGGAGCTACCACTTCTTTTTCGAATTTTTTACCAAGTTTTCTCTTTGTTTCCATGCCCTCTGTTGCCTCTTTCATTTTATACTTACTTGTTATATCACGCTTATTTTCGGATAGCTTAAGCTCTTCCACATCTTCCACCGCTGGCAAGCGTGATTCTTCTCCTATTTCGGATCCTTTTTTAGTTTTCTCTGTTTTCCCACTTTTCTGCTCAACATTACCAAATTTTTCTTGTAAGTGCTCTTCAGGTTTAAAATCACTCAGTTTATAATGCTTCTCTAATATATTTGTATTGAATAAGACGAACATGGTGGATAAAACTATCAAACAAAATACGCCAGTAATAACTGCAAACCGTGGTAACCATTGGAAGCTGAGGATTTTTTGTAGAAATGGTTCCTCTTTAGCTTTCTTATAAAACATCTCCCAATTGAAAGGCGGAACATCCTTAACTTGCTTTTCTTTGTAATACGCCTTAAAAACATCGTGGACTTGTAAAATTGACTCCACTTTTTTATTACAATCAAAACAGTATTTGATATGATCATAAAATAGATTCTCTTTTTCTAATGTAATTTCTCTAGATAACAAACTTTCAAGAAGTTTATCGATATCACCACATATTATCTTCTTGTTTTCCATCTTTTCATCCTTTATAGTAGTGTATAAGCTTTTCCCTTAACTTCTCCCTTGCTCTTGAAAGTGCTGTTTTTACTGCTACTTCAGACATATCACAAATTTCGGCAATTTCCTTGCAGGTAAACTTACTGTAATAAAAGAGTTCCACAATACTCCGTGTTTTTTCAGGTAATTGAGTAAGCACAAAGTTAATAATTCTCTTTAACTCAACTGACAGATAACCTTGGTTATATGTAACACTTTGTTGATGTTCAGTAGGTAATTGAGAATCTTCTTCAATAATATATTTATTTTTTTCATAGGTGGGATTTTTTCTTAAAAAATCCATAGATTTATTATAAACAATTTTGAAAAGCCAAATTTTAAATGGCACCTCATTACGAAACCGCCAAAGATTTTTATAGACAGAAAAAAAAATCTCCTGACATAAATCCTCTACTTCCACTTTATCTTTTACATAATAATAACATAAACGATATACATCCGAATAATACAAATTAACTAACTCCTCAAACGCCTTACCATTTCCATTTAAAAACTCCTTAATTAAATCCTCGTCTTTTACATTTTGCATCCATTTAATTATAAAAATGAATAGCAATTAGTAATGGATATTCTCCTATTATCTCCAATCTTTATCTACCTCCACAAACATTTTATGCTCCAGCTTACTTATAAACACAGGATCTATATTTTTATCTAATTATCATATTTGTAAAATCTCATTGTCACACTCAAAAGCAACTTCATACCCAACCCTTATAAAAGTTCATTTATGAACTTCATAACTCCTAAAATAAAATGATTAAATCCCTACTATGTAATATTCTTATATTCATATTAAGAAAATTTTCTCTAAAACCAATACTTATCCTCCCTAATAAAGAATTAGCAATAGCTAATATAACTTTAGGATTTGTCTCGATTAAAGTATCCACTAGATTTTAAAAGTATTCGTTTACCTTTTTTGGTATGGTTGTTATTCAAACTCCAGGATTTATCTGGAAGTAATGGATTTTCAAACGCTTTTTTTGTTTCTTCTCCTTGCAGACTATAAATCATTAGGAATGCAAAAGATATACTAATAATATGTGAAATGAATATGTATTTTTTTACACTTATTCTTGAAAACGAATTTAAATCAAAACCTTTTAAACCTTTAGGAATTTTGGCATTTATATATATTTGTGCTGAAATTACATACCCAACCACAGTTCTTACCATACAACATTTATTTTTTCAGTGGGGGTTTTTCTGAAGCATCATTAAGTAGCATAAAATTCATTTAACCTCCCATCCATATTTTTTACAATCATCGTCAATTTTGTATCATAGCGTATCACTAAAATATATTTCAAAAGCAAAACTACAATGCTTACTTCATTACTACTTAAAACATATTTTTCATTATTCATTTTTAATTTCCAATTCTTAATATCCAACATCTGCTACTTTTTTTAAGTCATCTAATTCGTGGGCGAATAGTTTTTTATCTGATATTGTGTATAAAATATTTTCAATATAAAGAACACGTTTTACATATAAAGATGGATCGCCACCATAACTGGTGATAGACACTTTATGTATAAAATTATCTTCTTCAAAATGTGAGATTTTTCCTTTTAGTTCAAAGCCATTTTTCAAAGTAAGGTTGTAAACATAGGCACCAATAAAAGTAACATCACCATACATGATATTACTTTTTTCGTCTTTTTGTTTTTTAGGTATTTCTACTAAGATAACAGGTAAAACCAATAAATTTTTCTCTTTATCAAAAAGAAATGCTTTGTGGTCTCGCAGGGCAGGTGTTTCAGTTCCTCTATCCCCTATAATCTCTACAAATTTTTCCTTTGGAGATTTCGGGTCTGAAACATCAAAAATTGCTACCTTCAATCCCTGCAACAGTGCAAAATTACCTTTATCTACAGTATCTTTACCAATTCCTATTAGATGATTTTCATCGTAATGATGGAGATAATCAGAAAATCCTGGTATTTTAAGTTCCCCAAGAACTTGTGGATTTTTAGGGTCATCAAGGTCAATCACAAATAAGGGGTCTATATTTTTAAAAGTCACTAAATACAATCTATTATTTATAAACCGTGTTGAATGTAATCTTTCGGTTTTTGCAAGATTTTCAAGTTTACCTATAACTTTCAGATTATTATTTAACACATATACATTAGTTGCCAGCCCAGAATTGTATGATTGGGTTACAATTCTAAAATATTCTCCTTTTTCGTCCATAGCAAATTGGTTTAGGGGGCTACCAAAAACTTCTCCACTTCCTTTGTAAAAAACGCTCCCATTTTTTATTGCAAATTTATAAATTTTGGTCACATTTTTCTCATAGATACCAGATCCAGCTCTGTAGAAATTATTTGCAACATATATATTGTTCAAAGACGCATAAATGGTATCAGAAGCACCCAAAACAACTTCTCTATTTATTCCAAATTGTGGATTATCTAATGATATAGATGCTATGATTAAAAAATTCGGTGTTTCTACTGGTTCAATATACTTAATTCTATTACATAAACTTATTAGCATAGTTCTATCTTCTTTACCTGCTTTAGCGTCTTTCATTTTTGGAACAGATGATTTGTATGCAAGTGTAAGGGAGTCAGGTTTATTCGGGTGGTAATGATAATAATAATGAGGATAATAATTTAAAATTAGGTACACAAAAGAGCCAATTTTCCTCGATGAGATATAATCACCTTCAAACTCTATTTTCCTTAGTAATTTCGGGTTAGTCTTGTTAGATATATCGTATATTTTTGTAACAAGATAATTAAAGTAATAATCATAATATTCTCTTACATGTTTAAATTTTATCCTTCTTTCATTGTATTTAATATAGTGTAATTTTTTAGCGAGGGTAACCAATTTATCTTTTTCTATATACAATTCCAATAGGCTTTCATCTTGAGGATATTGTATGATTGATACGAGTTTTGCCTCATTAGAAGGATATGCCTTTATTATTACAACCCTGTTATTAGAGATAATATAAATATAGTTCCCATCGGTTTTTATTATATCAGCTTCATCAACATTTTCAACCTGTATATTGGTTTTCGAGTATTTTACATTTATATTGGATACAGAATTATTCCCAGATTCCAGAGAAATCTGGTCAGAAGACAATCCAAACCACTTTAATTCAACCCCTCTTCTATATCCCCATCCAAATATAGAATGAATCTTTTTATCTTTCTCATACTTCTTTGCAAAACTTTCTAATTTTTCATATAGTTCTTTACAAGAACTAAATGTCTTTAGTTTTTTAGTTCCTTTATCTTCAATGATAGTGTTATCTTTTGTTAATCCTATTGTAAGAATTAGAGCAATTAACAGATTGATTGTAACTACACTTACATTTCTATTCAATCTTATCATTTTTTCACCTCCTAAGCTTTAAACATTTGACAGTAGCTATTAACCAATAAATTTTTCCTTCTAATATGATATTCAAAACTATTATCACCTTCCATTTTCACCTCCTTTCGTATGTTTCTCATAAATAATACGACGCTGTTTCCTATCGTCAGGTTACACTCCTTTTT
>FWPU01007395.1_pt1 | contig 20283 bp, 17 predicted proteins | sample 2228361 | NCBI WGS metagenome assembly FWPU01 (sample SAMEA103939777, study PRJEB20133) | metagenome
GGCGGATCGCGCCGGCGGCGTCGAATTGAGTCCGGAGCGATCCTTGCCAAGCTCAACTCTAACGCGACCACCGGAAAGAACAACTCGCCCTCACGCCGCTTTGCACTGATCGCGCGCCTCCAAGCCCCGACCGCGGTTGTCGGCCGCCGCAACAGCTACGCGCTGCGCCGCAGCGATTCGTGCGGGGACTCTGCCGCAGGGACCGCGATCGTCGGCTTGGGCAGCGGGTCGATGGCTTCGACCAACTGGATGAACGACGAACATGGCAACGGCGGAGCGAACGCTTGCCCCTGCGCCGCGCGAATGCCGAGGTTGCGCAGCTGCATCACCTGCTCGAAGGTTTCGACGCCCTCGGCCACGATTTCCATGCGCAGGTTCTGAGCGAGCTCGATTAGCGTCCGCACGATCGCCGTGGAATTTCCATCGACATCGAGCGAATCGACAAACATCTTGTCGATCTTGATGACGTCCACGCCGAGCTTGAGCATGTACGACAAGCCGCTGTGGCCGGCGCCCACGTCGTCAATCGCAACCTGCACGCCCAATCGCTGCAGCGCGGCGATCACCCGCCGCGTGTCTTCGAGACTTTCGATCGGCTGCCGCTCGGTCATTTCCAGCACAATCTGCGACAGCCGCAGCGGCGAATGGCGGAAGATGAGATTGACGTCGTCGATGATCTCCTCGTTGGCGAAATGCTGCGCGATCACGTTGAAGTTCACCCGCAGGTGCGGCCGCTGCGCCAGTGTCCGGCCGAGATCCTTGGCGACCTGCCGCATCATCATGCGGGTGAAATCGAGGATGATGCCGCTCGATTCCGCCAGCGGGATGAAGGTGGCCGGCAGCAGGACGGTCCCGTCCGGCCTGCGCCAGCGCGCCAGCACTTCGGCGCCGCGCAACCTCCCCGTTCGGATGTCGACGATCGGCTGGTAGTAAGGGACGAACTCGCCGGCCTTGAGTCCCTCTTCGATGGCCGTGATCGGATTGTCCGGCGGCCGCTTCGGCATCAGCAGGAGGAAGCCGAAGATGACAAGTGCAAGCCCGCCGGTGACCATGGCTCCCAGCATCCGCAGCTCGTCCTCCTGTGGCGCCAGGCTCGAGCGCGACAGCGAAATCGTTGCCTCGACGACATAACGCGTCGACGGCAATGTGTCGGCGAGCACGTCCGTGCCGCCGGCCTCCGGCTGTACGATGTGCTCGCGGATGATTGTCCCGCCGCGGGTGGCGATGCGGGAATTGAGGGCGAACGGTCCGCCCTTGGCGGCAGCCTGCGGAAAGTCCTCCGGGATCAGCAACTCGGTGGGGATAAGAGCTGCGATGCCATTTTCGCCGTTTGGCGCCACGCGGCGGATGCGCACCACCTGTCCCGGCCGATCGCCCAGCCTGAGCACCTCCAGCAGCGCCTCGGTTCCCTCCCCGGCCGGCTCCGAGGAGATCACCTCGCGCTGCTCTGGCGTACCGCCGAGATCGGAGCACAGGGTGCTGCCGTCGGGCGCGATGATGGAAAGCTCCTTGACCGGCGTGGTGGCGAATGTCGCCTGCCGCAGCGCATCGATGTGCGTCGGCGCGCAGGAGTTGATCTGTCGGGCGGCAAGGTCGTCGAGGATCGCGAGTGCCTGCGCGATGCGTGTTTCCACGAGCGCAATGGTGCGCCGCGCGGCCAGCGCCATCTCCTCCGTGGCCTGCCGTTCGACCGAAGCAACCAGGCGATGGTTGAAGATCGCCGAGGGCACGCCGAGCAGCAGCACTCCCGCGACGACTGCTGTGAGTTTTGCGAACTTCGGCGACAAACGCTTCCCCCCGCATGGCGGACTACACGTTGGCGGAGTGCCGTAAAGGCTGCCTTAAGCTCGCATTGCGCGGCGAGGCGGTGCCAAAACGTCGGGAATTCGCTCGCGTTACGGTTAGCAAAGCGTGAATCGCCGCATGGGGACGAAAGTCCGCCGCTCAGGGTCTCGCGCGGTCCACCAGCTCCTGGATGAAGCGGGGTAATGCGAAGGCCGCCCTGTGCATGGCCGGCGACCAGTATTTGGTGCGGAATCGGCCGGCTCGCGCGTAGCGCGCTGCGATGGTGCGTTCCGGCAATCGCCTGAGTTTGGTGTTGTCGGTCGCCCAACCCATGGCCATGTGCCCGCCCACGTAGGTCGGTATCGCCGCCACATAGCAGGTGCCGTCCTTGAACAGCCGGCGGAACTTTGCGATGCCCTTGGTCAGCTCCTGCGGCTGATAGATCGGCACGCCGTTCTGGGTCACCATGACGCCGCCCTTGGCCATGCAGCGTTTGCAGGCCGTGTAGAAACGCTGCGAGAACAGCACCTTGCCGGGGCCTTGCGGGTCGGTCGAGTCCACGATGATGACGTCGAAGCGGCGGTCGGTCTTGGCCACGTAGTTCATGCCGTCGTCGATGATCAGGTCGAAGCGTTTGTCCGACAGCACAGGCCTAGTGAACTCGGGGAAGTGCTCCTTGGAGAATTCGACCACCGAGGCGTCGATCTCCACCTGCGTGACGCGCCGGATCGATTTGTGCTTGAGCACCTCTTCGGCGATGCCGCAGTCGCCGCCGCCGACGATCAGCACTTCCCGCACGTTGCCGTGCGCGAAGATGGGCACGTGGGTCATCATCTCGTGGTAGATGAATTCGTCCTTCGACGTGACCTGAGTAGCTCCGTCCAGCATCAGCACCTTGCCGAAGAACTTGTGCTGAAACAGCACTAGATGCTGATGTTTGGTCTGCACCTCGTAAAGCACCTTCTCCACCTCGAAGGTCATGCGGAAGCCTTCGGGGTCGAACAGGGTTTCGGCAATCCAGCGCTTTTTCGCCATGGCTTCCCCCTTAAAGCAAAACGGCCGGGACCAGCCCGGCCGTTGCGAGTGCAAACTGGATGGCGCTAGAGGCCCTGGCCGCGCAGGTGTTCGCCGACGGCGACCCGCTTTGGCTTGAAGGCCTCGCGCAGTACCGGCACGCAGGCGTCTGGATTAGCCTTGCCGCACATGAAAACGTCAAGCGCGGCATAGCCGGCCTCCGGCCATGTGTGGATAGAAATGTGGCTCTCCGCGAGCACCGCGACCCCTGACACGCCGCTTGGGGTGAAGTGGTGCAAGTGGATATGCAGCAGCGTGGCCCTGGCCGCGCTCACGCAGCGCCGCAGCGTCGCCTCGATGTGGTCGATGTCGTCGAGGCGCTGGGCCCCGTACAGATCGATGATCAGGTGCGCGCCCGCGCACTTCACTCCGTTTCGGATGGCGAAATGATCTTCGCGATCCTCGACCGGCGCTGTCGGAACGAGCGCCGGGACTTTCTTCCGGGTGGTACCTGGTGTCACCAAGCCCTTCCCCGATCGCAAGAGGGCGTTCTGGCTCATGCCGTCCTCCCCAACCAGAGATCCAAGCCCAGTGCCAGCAAGCCGGCACGGACAGCGAAATGCCGCTGGATCATGTTCTGCACGCGGAACTGATCCAAGCGGCGAGTCCCCACATAACACAACTTGACCAGTGCGCAAGAAGATTCTGCACCTCGCCGGTTAACGTTGTCCTTCGCCGCGCGTGCTCTGCGCCGATGCGAGCGCGTTAGATGGGGCGCGTTACATGGGGATTGATTCGCGGATCGCAAGCAACCGCTTCGCCTTGACGACGCGCGCCGTCACCCGCCAAATGGCGGCAGCCTGTCTCGGCGCGGCGCGCGAATCGGTTGCTCCGGCCTGGACCGACAATGGCAGACAACGCGGGAGGGTCTCATGAAGCTCTACATGCACCCGGTATCGATGACGAGCCGGCCGGTCCGGCTGTTCATCAGCGAGAACAAGATCCCGGTCGAGGAAGAGGTTGTCGACATCATGAGCGGGGCGCACCTGAAGCCGCCGTACGCGACGATCAATCCCAACTGCCTTGTGCCCATGCTCGAGGACGGCGACCTGCGGCTCACCGAAAGCTCTGCCATCCTCAAATATCTCGCCGACAAGATCGGTTCGCCGGCCTACCCCAAGGAGCTCAAGCAGCGGGCGAGAGTGAACGAGCTAATGGACTGGATTAACACGAATTTTTACCGCGATTGGGGCTACGGCCTCTGCTACCCGCAGGTCTTTCCCCACCTTAAGCGCCGCAGCGAGGAGGCGCAGGCCGAGACGCTGCAGCTTGGCAAGGAGAACTCCAAGCGCTGGCTGAAGATCCTCAACGACCATTGGATCGGGCCGAACAAGAAATATCTGTTGGGCGACCAGATCACCATCGCCGACTACTTCGGCGCCTGTCTGGTCAGCCTCGGCGAAGTCATCAAGGTTGACTTCTCCGCCTATCCGAACGTCAAGCGCTGGCTCGACACCGTGAAGAAGCTGCCGAGTTGGCCCAAGGTGAATGAGGCGTTCGACGGCCTGGTCGCCGCCATGAAGGACAAACAGTTCGTCACCATCCCATGAGCTGCCGCGAGCCCGTCGCGGCCAAGGAGAGCGTCATGAGCTTCTTTCCCGGCAAGGACCCTGCACCCGGCAACCCGCAACAGTGCGAGGCCATCGCCCACGTGCTCGTGCCCCGGTCGGTCGATCTGGGCGACTTCACGGTGCGGCGGGCGCTGCCTTCGGCGCAGACCCGCATGGTCGGCCCGTTCATCTTCTTCGACCACTTCGGGCCCGCCGAGTTCCGCTCCGGCAAGGGGCTCGACGTCCGGCCCCACCCGCACATCGGGCTCGCGACCGTCACCTACCTCTTCGACGGCGAGATCATGCACCGCGACAGCCTCGGCACCGCCGTGCCGATTCGGCCCGGCGAGATCAACTGGATGACCGCCGGTCGCGGCATCGTGCACTCCGAGCGGACCGCGCCCGAACGTCGGGCCAAGGGCGACCGCCTGCACGGCCTGCAGATGTGGGTGGCCCTGCCGGCTGCCAAGGAGGAGATGCCGCCGGGCTTTGCCCATTACGGCACCAAGCAGTTTCCTGAGGTGCGCGAGAACGGCGCGACCGTGCGGGTGGTGGTGGGGGGTCTCTACGGCCAACGGTCGCCGGTCGCAACGGCGTCCGAGACCATTTTCGCCGATGTGAGGCTCAAGGCCGGTGCGCGGTTGCCCATCGACGCCGACCACGAGGAGCGGGCCATCTACGTGATCGACGGCGAGATCGACATTGGCGGCGACCGATTCGGCCCCGGCCGGCTGCTGGTCCTGCGGCCGGGCGATCCGATCACGCTTATGGCGCACGCCGACTCCCACTGCGTCATTGTCGGCGGCGCGCCGATGGACGGGCCGCGCCACATCTGGTGGAACTTCGTGTCCTCGCGCAAGGAACGCATCGAGCAGGCCAAGGCTGACTGGGAGAAGGGTTTTTTCGGCAAGGTGCCCGGCGACGAGATCGAATTCATCCCGCTGCCCGAGCGTTGATTGCAGCACGCGTGCGTGTCGCGGGCGCGCCGCCGCACGCACCGGCGCGCTGCACCGTATCCGGAACACCAATCACTCGATCTTGCCGCCGAACAGCCGCTCGGCGTTGCCGTACGCGATGCGCCGCGCCTGATCGCGCGGCAAGAGGTCAAGCCAGGCCCGGTAGGTCTTGATAATCGTGTCGTAGCTGAACCAGCGCTCGTTGATCCAGGTATCGGAGCCCAAAAGGAACCTGTCGGAGTGCGTGGCAAACAGCGCCTTCCAATCCCCCGACAACGCGCCGCCGCTGTCCGTGATCCCGCTCCGATAGGACAGCTCGCCCCAGAGCGCCGGATAGGTGTCGAGCAGCTCGCGCACCCGTGCCGCCGGGGTGGTGAATCCGGTGTGGGCCCAGATGATTTTTGCGCGGCTGTCGTGCCGGAACAGCGTGAGCAGGGCTGCCTCGTCGCAATGCGCGAGGATATAGAGGTTGCGCTGCACCGCGAAACTCACCGCCTGTCTTGCCACCGGGCCTTCGGCGTCCTTGCCGTAGATGTGAAACTCCCCGATGCCGCGATAGTAGCCGCGCTTGAATTCGCTCTGGATCAATTCGTAGATCGACGGATCCTTGAACCAGGTCTGAATGTCGCTGCGGGCCCGATACGGCCTAATGAACGGCACCACCCACAGTCCCGGCGCCCTCGCTTCGACAAGCTGGTGAGTCCCCTTGTTGGGACGGCTATTGGCGAGAATGCCGGCGACGCCATTGCGCTTGAAGACTTCGAGCACCTTGTCGAGCGAATAGAACGGGTCGGGTTCCTGATTGTAGTGCAAATGAGCATCGAAGATCTTGAGCTGCTGCGCCTGTGCGCCGGCGCGCTCCGCCAGCAGCAGCACGCCAAAAACAAGGCAGCGCACAACGCCCGCCAGTGCGTTCATGTATTGATACCCGTTGGGCCGGCTTTCGCTCGGTCTAATTTAACCCCAAGGCAGAAGGCTTATTCCAACAGCACACGTTTTGCTGCGAATTATGGCGCGCTGCTTTGTCGCCGGCGCTCACAAAGCTGAGATTTTTCCGCCGTTCTATGATTAGATTAACCAATTGGGCTTAACTGTCGCACGCCAACAGACAGGGTCTGTCGATGCGCAAGCTTCTGGTCGGCGTCGTTGCAGCAATGATCGTCATCGCGGGCGGAGGCTACTTCGGCTGGGAGCTTCTCGCGCAGTTTCGCACCAAGTCGGAAGTGGAGGCGGTGTTCGACTCGCTGCGCACCAGCTTTCCGACGGCGACGCACGGACCCATCGAGCTTGCCCTCAAGGCGCGCGCCGTCAAGGTTGCCGACATCGTTCTGCAGTCGGCCGACCGCACGACCACCATCCGGATCGGACAAATCGCCGCCACCGACACGCGGGGTCCGGTCGGCGGCCGCGTCAGCGCGACGCGCATCGAGATCACCGACTGGGAATTCACGTTCGCTTTCCCAACGCCCGGCGCGCCGGCCATCACCTACAAGGCGCCCAGCATCGTCGTTGAGTCGTTTTCCGGCCCGGCGGCTTTGCCGCTGAAGTTCGACTCCGGATCGATCGCCGATTTGGCGCGGGTGTCGCTCGAATACATTGCGGCGAGCACCGCGACCAGGATCGCCGTTCCGACGCTCACGGCCAAAGTCACGGCGCGTCCGCAGCAGCCGCAGACGTCCGGCGCCCCGCCCTCCGCCGACTACACCTACAACGACGTCGTGCTTCGCGACATTGGCGGCGGCCGCATCGCCGAAATTATGGTCGAGCGCGCAACCATCACCAGCGATCAGCTCACCCCCGAGCTTGGCAGTATCGCCGGCGTGATGGCCCGCATGTCGCTCAGTGATCTTTACGTCGGCAACCTGGCGGCGGTTCTCGACCCCGCCAAGGCGAAGGAGGACGCCTACCTTCCGATCTACCGACGGGCGAGCCTCGGCCCGTTCGAGGTTCGCTACGCTGCCGGCGGCGGCATGCAGGTGGACGAAATCACGGTTGACGACATCGCCATCCGGCCGTCGAAGCTGTCGCTCGCCAACATCCTCGCGCTGGCCGAGAGTGCGCCGCGGCCGGGAACCCAGCCGAGCCCCGCCCAGACGCGCGCCGTCATCGAGGAGGTCGCCTCCCTGTACGAGGGCGTCCGTATCGGCAAATTCGAACTGCGCGGCCTGCGCGTCCGCATGGCCCCCGACATCAACTTCAACCTCGGCGCCTTCCGCTTCGGCGGCCTGGAGAACGGCCGCCTTGCCGAGCTCGCCATGGAGGGTCTCGAAGGCCGGTCGCCGAAGAACGAGCCGATTCATCTTGGGCTCTTCGCTTTCCGGGGCCTGCATATTTCCAACCTGATGCGGCAGACCGCGCGGCTCGCCGAAGCCGGCGCCACGCCTTTCCCGGACGCTTTCATGGACATGCTGGCGCTGCTCGAAGGCATCGAGGTCAAGGACCTCCGCGTGGTGCCGCAGAACACGCGCCAGACCGTCCGTATCGAATTTTTCCGGCTGTCCTGGGGCAAATTCGTCGGGTCAATCCCCTCCGCCGTGCGTTTTGCGGCGAAGACGACCGTGCCTGCCGAGCTCGCCGACGCGGGCGTCGGCGGCGTTCTCTCTGACGCGGGACTCGCCAGCATCACCACCAACGTCGACTTCGGCATCACCTGGGACGAAACGGCGCAGACGCTGTCGATCTCGCCGGCAATCTTCGAAGTGGAGCATGCCTTTGCCTTCTCGGCGGAACTCTCTTTGCGTAACGTTCCGCGCAGCGCGTTCACCACCAACCCGGTCACGGCGCTTGCGGTGCTCGATCAACTCGAGGCCGGGCCGTTGCAGATTTCATTGCGCGACACCGGCGCGCTGCGCACGGCACTGGCGCAATACGCCAAGAACAACAAGATCTCGGTCGACGAGGCGCGCAAGGAAATCATCGACAGTATCAATGAGCTCGCCAAAGCCTCGGCGCAAAACAGTCCCGACGTCGAGCGCGTTGCACAGGCGCTCGTTCGGTTCATCGAAAATCCCGGCTCGACCCTGACCGTCCGCATCACACCCAAGCAGCCGGTGAAATTCAAACAGCTCGTCGATGGCGCCAACGGAGACCCGGCCGCCGTCGCCGCGCTGTTCGATCTCGAGGTGAGAACGACGCAATAGCGCCGCCTGTGGGTCACGGTTTCTCCGGCAGCACCACTCGGATGTGCAGCTCGCGCAACTGCTTTGGCGAAACCTCCGACGGCGCGCCCATCATCAAATCTTCGGCGCGCTGATTCATCGGGAACAGCACCACTTCGCGCAGGTTTTCCTCCCCGCACAACAGCATCACGATGCGGTCGATCCCCGGCGCAATGCCGCCGTGCGGCGGCGCGCCGAGCGAGAGCGCCTGCAGCATGCCGCCGAACCGCTTTTCCAGCTCCTCTTCGGTATAGCCTGCGATCGTGAACGCCTTGCGCATCACGTCCGGCCGATGGTTGCGGATCGCCCCCGATGACAGCTCGACCCCGTTGCACACCACGTCGTACTGGATCGCCTTGATGGACAGGATTTTTTCCCGGTCCGCCGGGTCGAGCTGCAGAAACTCCTCTGCCGGCATGTTGGGCATCGAAAAAGGATTGTGCGAGAAGTCGATTTTCTTCTCTTCCTCGTTCCATTCGAACATGGGGAAGTCGACAATCCAGCAGAATTCGAAGCGATCCTTGGCGACAAGCCCGAGCTCTGCGCCGATTTTGTTGCGCGCCGGTCCGGCGAATTTCACAAACTCGCTCGGCCGGCCGGCGACGAAGAACACGGCGTCGCCCACACCAAGATCGAGCTGCGTCCGTATCGCCGTTGCACGTTCGGGCCCCACGTTGCGTGCGACCGGTCCCGCGCCGCCTTCCTCGCCTTCGCGCCAGAAGATGTAGCCGAGGCCCGGCTGTCCTTCGCCCTTCGCCCACTCGTTCATGCGGTCGCAAAAGGCGCGGTTGCCGCCCTTCGGCGCCGGGATCGCCCACACCTCGACCGCCGGGTCGGCCGCGATCATGTTGGCAAACACCTTGAAGCCCGAGTCGCGGAAATGCGCGGTGACGTCCTGCATCTTGATCGGGTTGCGCAGGTCCGGCTTGTCGGTGCCGTACTGCCGCAGCGCCTCCCGATAGGTAATTCGCGGAAACGCTTGCGTCACCGGCTTGCCGTCCGAGAATTCCTCGAACACTCCGCGCAACACCGGCTCGACCGCCGCGAACACGTCGTCCTGCGTCACAAAGCTCATCTCGATATCGAGTTGATAGAATTCGCCGGGCGAGCGGTCCGCGCGGGCATCTTCGTCCCGGAAGCACGGCGCGATCTGGAAATAGCGGTCGAACCCGGCGATCATGATGAGCTGCTTGAACTGCTGCGGCGCCTGCGGCAACGCATAAAATTTTCCCGGATGCAGTCGCGACGGCACGAGATAGTCGCGCGCACCCTCCGGCGAGGAGGCGGTGAGGATCGGCGTCTGGAACTCGAAGAACCCCTGCTCCTTCATGCGGCGGCGGATGGAGTCGATGATCGCCCCGCGCTTCATGATGTTGCGATGCAGCCGCTCGCGCCGCAGATCGAGGAAGCGATACTTCAGCCGGATTTCCTCCGGATATTCCTGCTCCCCGAAAACCGGCATGGGCAGTTCGCGCGCCGGACCCAAAACCTCGATCTCGCTGACGTACACCTCGACATTGCCGGTCGGCAGTTCCGGATTTTCCGTGCCCGCCGGCCGCCGCCGCACCTTGCCGTCGATGCGCACCACCCATTCCGAGCGCAACTTTTCGGCTTGGCTGAATGCCGGGCTGTCCGGATCGGCGACCACCTGGGTGATGCCGTAGTGATCGCGCAGGTCGATGAACAGCACGCCGCCATGATCGCGAATGCGGTGGCACCAACCCGACAGCCGCACCGCTTTGCCAATGTCGCCCTCGCGCAGTGCGCCACAGGTGTGGGTGCGGTAGCGGTGCATGTCGATCCGGGGCGATTCGGGCCGGTGAAAACTCTTGAAGCGGCGCGAGAAGCACATGCAGGAACTAATTTGTCAAGGCGAGCCTTTCGCCATTGCGGACACCGCTGTTTGAATTAAGACTGCCGCCGAGACCAGGCGAAGGCTTCGGTTTCCGGGATACGCCCAGGGAGAAAGCCAATGTGGCGCTTGTTCGGCATAGCCACGCTTCTCGTCCTCACTTCGCAGCCCGCGCTCGCCGCGACCCTCGACCGCGTGCGCGAAACCAAGACCTTTCGCATCGGCTATCGGGCCGACGCCAAGCCGCATTCCTACCGCACCGAGCAGGGCCGGCCGGCCGGCTACGTGGTCGATCTTTGCCGGGAGGTATCTGCGGCGATCGCGCAACTGATCGAGAACGTGAAGGTCAGTTATGTTCTGGTGCCGGCCGACCAGCGCTTTGCCGCGGTGCGCGACGGCCGCGTGGACATTCTGTGCGACCCGAGCTCGGTGACGCTCGCCCGCCGCGAGCTTGTCGATTTCTCGCTGCCGACGTTTCTTGACGGCGCGAGCGTCCTGTCGCGCAGCGCCCAACCGGTGGAGCGCTTCGAGGATCTGGCCGGCAAGCGAGTCGGGGTGCTGACCGGCACCACCACGGAGACCACGCTGCGCGAGGGCCTCGCCGCGGTCAGCATCAACGCCACGGTGGTTCCCGTGCGCGACCACCGCGACGGCATCGGCCTGCTCGAGGCGCAAAAGGTCGACGCCTATTTCGCCGACCGCGCCATCATCACGGCGCTGCTGTATGAAGGCGGTCGCCCGGGCTTTACGCTGAGCAAACAGTATTTCAGCTACGAGACCCATGCGCTGGCGCTGCCGCGCGGCGACGATGCGTTCCGACTGCTGGTGGACCGGACGCTAGCGCGGCTCTACCGCAGCGGCCGGATCAATGCCATCTTGGCCAAGACCTTCGGCAATGCGCCGCCTGGGGAGATGCTCAGGACCATGTTCATCATCCACTCGCTGCCCGAACGGTAGGCGTCGCAGGCAATTGCCCTGGCCAGGACCGGAATGGCGAAAAAGCGAACACAGCGGAACCGCGGCGCGCACAGCTCGTCGGCCGCGCCCATGACCACGGCCGAGGCGACGGTCGCGACGCTGATGGCGCACGGCATCGACACGGTCTACGCGCTGCCCGGCGTGCACAACGACCATTTGTTCGACGCCCTCGCTCTGGCCGGCAATCGAATTCGGACCGTTCACACCCGCCACGAGCAGGGCGCGGCCTACATGGCGCTCGGCGCGGCGCTGGCGACCGGCAGACCGCAGGTCTACGCGGTGGTGCCGGGGCCGGGCCTGTTGAATTCCGGCGCGGCGCTGCTCACCGCTTTCGGCATGAACGCGCCCGTGCTCGCCATCATCGGCCAGATACCCCAGGCCGCGATCGGCCGCGGGCTCGGCCATTTGCACGAGATTCGCGACCAGAGCGGCATCGTCTCGCGCCTTGTCGATTTTTCCGCGCGCATTGCCTCGCCGAGCGAGGCCCCGAGCTTGGTGTGCGAGGCCATCCGCGCGATGTTCACCGGCCGCCCGGGCCCGGCGGCGCTCGAATGCGCCATGGATGTGTGGGGCCGCAAGGCGATGGTCGCGCCCGCCGCCCCGCTCGCGCCGCCGCAGCCGCCCGTTGACGAGGCCGCCGTGGGCGAAGCCGCGCGGCTGCTCGGCGCGGCCAAAAATCCCATGATCGTCTGCGGCGGCGGCGCGCAGCATTGCAGCGCCGAGGTGACGCGGCTCGCGCACATGCTGCAGGCGCCGGTGCTTGCCTATCGCCGCGGCCGCGGCGTGCTCGACAGCCGCGATCCGCTCAGCATCACGCTGCCGCTGGCGCATGAGATGTGGCGTGAGGTCGATGTCGTGCTCGGCGTCGGCACCCGGCTGCTCCACCCGCAGACCGTGTGGGGCGTCGACGAGGACCTTGCCATCATCCGCATCGACGCCGACCCCGAGGAGCCGGACCGCGTCCGGCCGCCGGCGGTGGCGCTGATCGGCGACGCAAAACCGATCCTCAAGGCGCTGCTCGCCGCGCTGCCCCGCCACAGCCTCAAACGCAAGTCGCGCACCGAGGAGATGCAGGAGCGGCAGGCCAAAGTCCGCGCACGGCTGCAGAAACTCAAGCCCCAGCTTGCCTTTCTTGAAGCCATGCGCGCCGAACTGCCCGAGGACGGCATTTTCGTGGACGAGGTCACGCAGATCGGCTTTGTCGCGCGCCTTGCGTTTCCCGTCTACAAGCCGCGCACGTTCCTCTCGCCGGGCTACCAGGACAACCTTGGCTGGGGCTTTGCCACCGCGCTCGGCGTGCAGGACGCACGGCGCGACGTGCCGGTGCTGTCGATCTCCGGCGACGGCGGCTTTCTCTACACCGCAAGCGAGCTCGCCACCGCCCTGCACCACCGGATTCCACTGGTGGCCGTCGTATTTTCCGATGGCGCCTACGGCAACGTGCGTCGCATCCAGCAGGAGCGGTACGGCAACCGCGTCATCGCCAGCGACCTGAGCAACCCGGATTTCGTGCGGTTTGCCGAAAGTTTTGGCGCCGTCGCCGAGCGCGCGCGCGGGCCGGACGAGCTGCGCGCAGCGCTCAAGCGCGCATTCAAGCGCCGCGACCTGCCCACCGTCATCGAAGTGCCGGTCGGCGCTTTTCCTTCGCCCTGGGAATTCATACATATGCCGCGCGTGCGAGGCTCATGAGCGGGCATCGCCGCAGCAGGTTCTCGCGACTCATCGCATGCATCTCATCAGCACGACCAAGGATCTCGCCGCCGCCTGCGCCCGCCTCCGGCAGCATCCTTTCGTCACCGTCGATACGGAGTTCCTGCGCGAGACCACCTACTACCCCGTGCTGTGCGTGGTGCAGATGGCGAGCCCCGCCGAGGCGGTGGTGGTCGACGCCATGGCGCCCGGCATCGATCTTGCCCCGTTCTATGACCTGATGGTTGACGAGCGGGTGCTGAAGGTCTTTCACGCCGCGCGCCAGGACATCGAGATTGTCTGGCACGCCACCGCGCGCGTGCCGCATCCGATCTTCGACACCCAGGTTGCCGCCATGGTGCTTGGCTACGGCGATTCGATTTCCTACGACCAGCTCGTGCGGCGCATCACCGGCGACGTGCTCGACAAATCACACCGCTTCACCGACTGGACTCGCCGGCCGCTGTCGGAGGCCCAGCTTCGCTATGCCGTCTCCGACGTCACCCACCTGCGCGAGGTCTACCTCGCGCTGTCCGCCGATCTCGAACGCCGCGGCCGCACCCACTGGATGGCCGACGAGATGGCGGTTCTGACCTCGCCCGACACCTATCGCGCCGAGCCGGAGCGCGCCTGGATGCGGCTCAAGAGCCGCGTGCGCAAGCCGAAGGAGCTTGCGGTGCTGATCGAGGTTGCCGCCTGGCGGGAACGCGAGGCGCAGGCGCGCGATGTGCCGCGCAGCCGCGTCCTCAAGGACGAGGTCATCAGCGAAATCGCGACCCAGGCGCCGACCACGCCCGAGCGGCTCGCGGCCCTGCGCTCGCTCCCGAAGGGATTTGAACGCTCGAAGGCGGGCGAAGCCATCATCGAGGCGGTGCAACGCGGCCTCGCCCGCGATCCGAAAACGCTGCCCAAGATCGAGCGCGAGCGCGCGGCACCCAACGGCGCCGCGGCGGTGGAATTGATGAAGGTACTCTTGCGCATGACCGCCGAGCGCCACGGCGTTGCCGCCAAGATCATCGCGACCGTCGATGACCTGGAAGCCATTGCCGCCGACGACGAGGCCGATGTGCCGGCCCTCTCCGGCTGGCGCCGCGAATTGTTCGGTGAGAAGGCGCTTGCGCTCAAGCACGGCAAACTCGCTCTCTCCATCGACCGCGGCCGAGTGGTGGCGACCGAACGCGGTTAACGCGTCATCACTTAATCGGTCCCGGGCGCGGCGCAGCGCGAAGCGGTGCCCATCCGGGACGCGCCAACCTCGCATCACGCTTTGGCCGCTATCGCACCGTTGCCCGATCGCCGAACAACTCGCCGGCCAGCGCCCGTGTGACCGGCCGCTTGAGCCGCAGCGCCTCGCGGTCGAGGCGCTCCACCGCCGCACGCGCCGCCGGCACCGACCGCTCCACATGGGTGACGAGATAGTCCACGACGTTCTCGTCCACCGCGAGCTGCCGATCCGTGAACAGCTTGACGATCACCGCCCGCAACAGCGCCTCGTCCGGCGCCCCGAGCTTGGCCGTCGGCAGCGCCACGAGTCGCGATTGCAGATCGCGCAGTCCGATGTCCTGCGCCGCCGGCGCCTGCCGTGCGGTAATCAGCAGCCACGCCGCCTGCTCGCGCATAAGATTGAGGAGGTGGAACAGCGCGTATTCGTCGAAGCCGCCGGCGGCGAGGTCCTCCACCACGAGCGCCCCCGTCACGAGCGCGGCCGGCAGGTCGACCGCGCCAAGCGCACGCGCCGCGACCAGCCGCGCGCCGGCAAGCTGCGCCCAGATCGCCGCCAAGTGGCTCTTGCCCGCTCCCTCCGGGCCGACCAGGACAAGCCCGCGGTCCGGCCAATCCGGCCAGCGGTCGATCAGCTTGAGCGCCGCCTCGTTCGAGGGCCCGGCGAGAAAATCCTCGCGCGCAAAGCTTTCCATGTGACTGAGCGCGAGCGCCAGTTGTCGTGGGCTCGTGGTCGACATGACTCAACCCGCACGCCCGCTGCCATAGAGTGCGCTTGCGCGGTACTGCCGCAGCGCGAATCGGAGCAGCACGCCGATCGCCGCCGCCACCGGCACCGCCACCAGCACGCCGACGAAACCGAACAGGTAGCCGAAGGCAAACAGCGCGAACATCAGCCATACCGGGTGCAGCCCAACACGCTTGCCGATCAACAACGGCTGCAGCACGTAACCCTCCGCCAGTTGGCCTGCAAAAAACACGGCAAGCACGACAACGATCCAGATCCAGTCCGGCCAGAACTGCGCAAAGGCAACCCCGCCCGACAAAATGAGCCCGGTAAGCGAGCCCACAAAGGGAATGAAACTCAGGATACCGGCAATGAATCCGATCAGGATGCCGAAGTTGAGGCCGATCAGCGCCAAAGCAACCGCATAGAACGCCCCCAGAATCAGGCACACGCCGGTCTGGCCGCGAATGAACCCGGCGATCGCCTCGTCCATCTCGCGCGCCAGCATGCGCACGGTGTCCTGCTGCGGCCGCGGCACCCAGCTGTCGAGGGTGGCGACCATGCGGTCCCAGTCGCACAGCACGTAGAAGGCCACGACCGGCGTCACCACCATGAGCGACAGGATCGACACCAGCGCCTGCCCGCCGGCCCACAGCGAACCGAAAAAGCTTGCGAGCCACCCTGCGCCTTGCGCCATCCACTCCGCCACCGATTTGCCGGCATCCGGCAACCGCTCGCCGAGCACTCGCTGCAGCCAGCTGTGGCCGGACTCGGCGATCAACTCCTGCAGGCGCCGCACATAGCCCGGAATTCGCTCGATCAGGGCCACGAACTGGTTGACGAGCACCGGCGCGATCAGCAGCACGAGCACGATCAGCGCCGCGAGTACCAACGCCAGGATGACGAGGCCGGACACCGCCCGGCTGATGCCTGCGCGTTCCAGGCGCTGCGCCAGCGGGTTGAGCAGATAGGCGAGCACGATGCCGGCCACAAACGGCATCAGCACCGGGCTCAACAGCCAGAGCGCCGCGATCAGCACCGCGAGCACCGCAAGCCAGAACGCGATTTGCCGCTCAATGGTCATGCTGTTGCCGCGCCGGTGTGCTACGGGCTGGTCTCCGCCTGGTTCATGTGACGTACCCACTCGGCGACGTAGAAGCCGATGGAAAGCAATGTGAAAACGGTGACCAGCGCGAGCATCACCGTGACCAGCCAGCCGGCGTCGAAACCGAATCCGTTCGCAGCGAGCACGATTGAGGCATAGAGGATCTGGCACGCGGTGTTGATCTTGGAAATCGTCAGCGGCTTCACCGTGAGCGGCTTGTCCACAAGCCAGGACAGAATCACCGCCCCGATGATCATGATGTCGCGCGAAACCACCAGGATCACGATCCAGCGTGGAATGATCCCCGTGATCCCCAGCGTCAGATAGATCGACATGATGAGCACTTTGTCGGCGAGCGGATCGAGATAGGCGCCAAGCTCTGTCTGCATGCCGAACCGCTTGGCCAGAAACCCGTCGATCAGGTCGCTGATGGCCGCCAGCATGAACAGGACGAACGCGATGCGCAGCTCCCCCGATGCGATCGCCCAGATGACGAACGGCACCAGCAGAATGCGTCCGAGCGTGATGAGATTTGGAATACTCAAGCCGTTGCCCCGACCACCGCGCGACGTACCCGCGCCGCGGTCGCCCCACCGTCCGCCGCCTTAGCGGGCGGCGGCACTATAGCGAACCGTTGCGTGCCGCGCGATTCCCGCGTACCACCGCCGCATCGGGCAAAGCATATGAAGGACAAGGGCCTCACCTACGCCGCGTCGGGCGTCAATATCGACGCCGGCAACCGCATGGTGGAGCTGATCAAGCCGCTGGTGCGCTCGACGGCGCGTCCCGGCGCCGACGCCGAGATCGGCGGCTTCGGCGGATTGTTCGACTTAAGGGGTGCAGGATTTTCCGATCCGGTGCTGGTGGCCGGCACCGACGGGGTCGGCACCAAGGTCAAGCTCGCGGTCGACACCGGCCGCCATGACACCATCGGCATCGACCTCGTCGCCATGTGCGTGAACGACCTGGTCGTGCAGGGCGCGGAGCCGCTGTTTTTCCTCGATTATTTCGCCTGCGGCAGGCTCGACCCCGAAATTGGCGCACGCGTGGTGACGGGCATTGCCGCGGGCTGCCGGCAGGCCGGTTGCGCACTCATCGGCGGCGAGACCGCGGAAATGCCCGGCCTCTACCGCGAGGGCGACTACGATCTTGCCGGCTTTGCCGTCGGCGCCGTGGAGCGCGCGGGCATCCTGCCGCGCGCCGACGTGCGCGCCGGCGATGCCGTGCTCGGCCTCGCCTCGTCGGGTGTGCATTCCAACGGCTTCTCGCTGGTGCGCGCGGTGGCCGCGCGAGCCGGTCTGAAGTGGGACGCGCCTGCGCCGTTCGATCCTGGCAGGCAGCTCGGCGAGGCGCTGCTGACGCCGACGCGCATCTACGTCAAATCGTGTCTTGCCGCAATCCGCGAGACCGGCGCGGTGAAGGCGCTCGCGCACATCACCGGCGGCGGGTTTCCGGAAAACATCCCGCGCGTGCTGCCGGCCGGGCTCGGCGTGCAAATCGACCTCAGCCGCGTACCGCTGCAGCCTGTGTTCAAATGGCTCGCGCGCGCCGGCGACATCGCCCAAGAGGAGATGCTGCGCACCTTCAACTGCGGCATCGGCATGGTGGCCATCGCTGCGCCGGATAGGGTCGACGCCGTCGCCGCCGTTTTACGGCGCAACGGCGAGGCGGTGGTTTCCCTTGGCGAGGTGATCAACGACCCCGCACACGGCGTCCGCTACCTCAACCATCTCGCCTTGACTTGAACCCATGCCCCGCAAGCGCGTCGCCGTTCTCATTTCCGGTCGCGGTTCGAACATGCTGGCGCTGATCAAGGCTGCAAAGGCAAGAAACTATCCGGCGCGCATCGCACTCGTGATATCCAACGAACCGGCTGCCGAGGGCCTCGCACACGCGCGCAAGGCGGGTATCCCCGCTCTCGCCATCGATCATCGCAGCTACGGTAAGGACCGCGAGGCGTTCGAGCGCGCGGTCCAGGCCGAACTGGAGCGGCACGCGATCGATCTTGTGTGTCTCGCCGGCTTCATGCGCCTGCTCACGCCCTGGTTCGTCGGCCGCTGGAGCGGGCGCCTGCTCAACATCCACCCGGCGCTGCTGCCCGCATTCAAGGGGCTCGACACCCACGCCCGCGCGCTCGCCGCCGGCGTCAAGATCCATGGTGCGACCGTGCACTTCGTGGTGCCGGAGGTCGACTCCGGCCCCATCATCGCGCAAGCGGCGCTGCCGGTGTCCGAAACCGACACGCCCGAGAGCTTGGCCGCCCGCGTGATCAAGCTCGAGCACCGCATCTATCCGTTGGCGCTCAAGCTGGTCGCACTCGGCCGCGTGCGTATCGTTGACGGCCGCTGCGTGATTGCAAGAGCGGCGCCGTCCAGGGGCGCTCTGATCGTGCCGAAGTTGCGTTGAGCCCCGAATCAAAACCCCCGGCATCGCCGGGGGTTACGGGATCACCCGTTGTAGGTCCGAGCGCCGGCTCGGTCTGCGGCGGTTACGTCATGCAACCTTCAGGTTTTCAGCGGACGTTCTGCCACGATTTGTCACCAGCTCGTACTCGACCGTCTGGCCTTCGTTGAGGGTAGTAAGGCCGGCCCGCTCCACCGCCGAGATATGGACGAACACGTCCTTCTCGCCGGTTGCGGGTTTGATGAACCCGTAACCCTTTGTAGGATTGAACCACTTGACGGTGCCTTTTTGCATCGTCGTCTCCTAGTCTTAAGTCTAGATCTACGTCGACGCGGCTTGCTCGCCGCACTCCGCGCCACAACCCGGCATTTGGGGAAAGGGTCCGAGACGATCGTCAGAAGACTTCGCGCAGCGGGCCAAACGGGCCAAAGTCAGATTGCGGCTGTACCCAATACGAGAATTGCGGCCGGAGCAAGGCCGTGGTCTCCATGAGCGGGACCCCGCGCTTCACTGTGTCGCAGCCGCAATTGATGAACGAATTTTGACGGCCGCGTCGACGCCTTTGATGCTGCAACAAAATTCACAATTGCGGCAAACGAACTGGGCCTCGGTCAGCACCGTGACTTTGAATCGATAACCAAGAATTCACCTTGCGGAAACGACACCGAGCCGCCTCACGTCGACCTGATCCACACCCGATTGTCGTGGAACGCCGCGCCGCCGAACGGCGCAATCGGGTCCGCTCCGGTCAAGGTGTTGATGCCGCGACCATCGACATACGCGTCGTTCGGCCAGATCGATTCGGCAATCAGCACGCCGCGCGGCACGCCGCGAAAATGTCGTGCATGCAGCCGCACCTGGCCACGGCTGTTGCCCAAAATCACGCTTGCGCCGTCCGCGATGCCGCGCGCGCGAGCGTCCTCCGGATGAATCAGCACTTCTGGTCTGCCTTCCTTCTTCCGGGACGTCGGCGTCTCGTTGAAGGTGGAGTTGAGAAAGCCGCGGGCGGGCGAAGTCGCAAGGCGGAACGGATGCTGCTCGTCCGCCTCCTCGATGATGGTCCAATGGTCCGGCAGCTTCGGCATGGCCCCGACCGGACCTGCATGCACCGGCATCCGGAACGGGACGTTCGGCCAGTCCGGCTTGAACCGGAACTTGCCGTCCGGATAAGCGAACCCTTTGATATAATGGGCGGTTTCGAAGTCGGGCTGACAGTCGATCCAGCGTCTGGCTTCGAGCTCCGCAAGCGTTCCCCAGCCCGAGTGCCGCAGCGTCCAGTCGATCAGTTCGCGCGGCGTCATGTCGAATCCCGGATGCTTTGCCCCCAGCCGTCGCGCCAGCGCGCAGATCACGTCGTGGTTGGAGCGGCACTCGCCCGGCGGTTCGATAAGCTTTGGCCCGAGCAGGATGTATTGGCTGCCGCCGGCCTGATACACGTCGTCGTGTTCGAGAAACATCGTGGCCGGCAGGACCACGTCCGCCATCCTTGCCGTTTCCGTCATGAACTGCTCGTGCACGCAGACGAACAGGTCCTCGCGTGCAAATCCGCGCTTGACCGTCTCCTGATCCGGGCACACCGACACCGGGTTGGTGTTCTGGATCAGCATCGCTGTCACCGGCGGCCCGCCTTTCAGCGCACCGCGGTCTCCGCACAGGATTGCGCCGACCCGCGACTGGTCGAGCATGCGGATCGAGCGGTCGCGCGCATCGAGCCCTTCGATCAGCGATTTGTTCCAATGGTAGATGTCGGAATTGTTGTGGAACGCGCCGCCGCCCTCGTACAGC
>FWPU01007396.1_pt1 | contig 20282 bp, 15 predicted proteins | sample 2228361 | NCBI WGS metagenome assembly FWPU01 (sample SAMEA103939777, study PRJEB20133) | metagenome
GTGGGCCAATTAGATGAGATCCGCGAGGCCCTGCGCACCGCGGCCCGCTTCAAGCCGGACCATCCGGAGGTGAACGCGCTCCTCAGGCGCCTGTACCTCGACAACCGGGAGTTCCAGTCGGTCATCGAGGTGATGCAGCGCGACCTCAAGCGCGCGAGGACGGACGGGGAGCGGGCGACGATCTGCATGGACATCGCCGAGATATTCCTGAACGAACTGAACGACGGGGCAGCGTTCCTCCGGTGGGCCGAGGAGGCCCACCGCTACAAGCGGGACGACCCGCGAATCGTGGCCGGCATCGTGAACTTCCACCTGAAGTCGGGGGACGCGGCGCGGGCCGTGCCGCACCTCGAGTGGCTCGTGAACTACCTGGAAGGCAAGCGCCGGTTGAAGGAACTACCCCCGTACGCCTTTGAACTGGCCCGGATCTTCGAGGGCCGGGGGGAGGTGGACAAGGCGATCCAGTACTACCGCCTGTGCCACGAGCACGACGCGGGGAACGTCCCGAACGCGCTGGCCCTCGGCCGGCTGTACCTGGGGCGGGAGGAACACGAAAAGGCCCTTCGGGTCTATCAGCCGCTGATGGTCCGGCTGGACTCGCTCGGGGCCCCCGTGCGCATCGAGGTCCTGCTGGCGCTCGCGCGGATCCACGCGACCCGGGGTGACAAGAAGAAGGCCCGGCAGTATGTCCTGCGAGTCCTGGCCGAGGAGCCGGACAACGCGGACGCCCAGGCCTTGCTCGCCAAGGGGTTGTGATCTCGGCGTCCCGGCGCGCCCCCGCTCCTCTTCCGGGTCAACGCGCGCCCCACCGTCATGGAACTCCGTGACTTCCAGAGCGTTCGTCCACGTCCACGATCACGTGCACGGGCAGACGCGGTGACGGCGCAGATCGCTTCGAGCCAGTTTCTGTTGCGTTCGCGGGACCCGGCGTTACAATCGCGGCCGGCGGAGGCCGGCGTGATCGGGTGGGTCGCATCGAGGCTCCTTCCTTTGGTCCCGAGGTCCATCGTCCACGCGGTGGCCTCGCGGTATGTCGCGGGAGAAGACCTGGCGGCCGCGTCGGCGGTCGTGCGCTCCCTGAACGCCCGGGGGTACGAGGCCACGCTGGACGTCCTGGGCGAGGACGCGAAGGACGCTGAGGTCGCAGATCATACGGTTCATGACTATCTGGACGTGCTCGATCGGATCCGCTCGGACTCGCTCCGATGCAACGTCAGCCTCAAACTCACCCACCTCGGGCTCCGGCTGGATCGGGACGCGGCGAAATGCCGCCTGCTCCGCATCGCAAGGCGGGCGCGCGCACTCGGCAACTTTGTGTGGATTGACATGGAGGACTCGACCGTCACGGATGCGACCCTCGAGACCTACCGCGCCGTCCAGGCAGACGGTGGACCCGTCGGGGCCGTGCTCCAGTCGTGCCTCAAGCGGACCGTGGAGGACGCGAAGGACCTTGCGGCGAGGGGGGCGACCGTGCGTCTGTGCAAGGGGATCTACCAGGAACCCCGGGCGATCGCGTTCCGTGGCCGCGAAGAGGTGAGGATGTCATTCCTTGCGGCTGCGGAGGCACTGTTGCGCGGCCCAGGGACCTTCGTGGCCTTCGCGACGCACGACCGGCCGCTGATCGAGCGCTGCCTCGACCTCGCGGCCCGGATGGAGGTCCCGGCCGATCGCTTCGAGTTCCAGGCCCTGCTCGGGGTCCCGATCGAGGACGTGTTGGACCGGCTCGTGTCGAGGGGCATCCGGGTTCGCGTCTATGTCCCGTTCGGCGAGGAGTGGTTCCCGTACGCCTCGCGGCGCCTGAAGGAGAACCCGAGGATTGCCTCGTACGTTCTACGCCAGATGTTCACGCCCAGGGGCATGGAAGCGGGGCGCCGCGCGTCCCGTCAGCGAGGCGGGACATGACCACCGACTATCTCGTGCTCGGCAGCGGGATCGCCGGGCTTTCGTTCGCACTGGAGGCGGCCGAGTCTGGCCAGGTCCTCGTCTGCACAAAGCGCGAGGCCGAGGAGTCCAACACGCGCTACGCCCAGGGCGGCATCGCCACGGTCCTGGACCGCGAGGACAGTTTCGACCTGCACGTGAACGACACCCTGCAGGCCGGCGCGGGCCTGTGCCGGCGGGACCGCGTGGAGATGTGCGTCCGGGCTGGACCCGACCGGATCCGGTGGCTCGTCGAGCAGGGTGTCCGGTTTACCCGGATGTCGCGCAACGCCACGATCGAGTTCGATTTCGGCCGGGAGGGAGGGCACTCCCGGCGCCGGATCCTCCACGTGGAGGACCTGACAGGACGTGAGGTCGAGCGGGCGCTCCTCGACCACGCGAGGTCCCACCCCCGCATCGAGATCTGGGAAAACCACATGGGTGTAGACCTGTGGCGGGACCAGGACCCCTCCGGGAAGGCCCGCATTCGTGGTGCGTTCGTGATCGACCGACGGTCCGGTGAGGTCCAGGCGGTGGGCGCGAAGGTGACGGTCCTCGCCACAGGCGGGGCCGGGAAGGTCTATCTGTACACCTCGAACTCGGACGTGGCCACGGGCGACGGCGTGGCCATGGCGTACCGCGCGGGCGCCCCGGTCGCCAACCTGGAGTTCTACCAGTTCCACCCGACGTGCCTGTATCACCCCAAGGCCAAGTCCTTCCTGATCTCGGAGGCCCTGCGCGGCGAGGGCGGCCTGTTGCGGCGGCTCGACGGGACGCGATTCATGCAAAGGTACCACCCGGACGCGGAACTTGCGCCACGGGACGTGGTCGCATACGCGATCGACCACGAGATGAAACAGACCGGCGATGATTGTGTCCTCCTCGACATGACCCACCTGGACGCCCAGTTCCTCGAAGAGCGGTTTCCCCACATCCTCGAAACCTGCCTCCAGTTCGGCGTGGACATGCGGCGCGAGCCCATCCCGGTCGTGCCTGCGGCGCACTATTCGTGCGGGGGCGTGGTCACGGACGAGAACGGCGCCACGCCTCTCGCCGGCCTCTACGCGGTCGGGGAGACCGCCTGCACGGGGGTCCACGGCGCGAATCGTCTGGCGTCGAACTCCCTGCTCGAGGCCCTGGTCTTCGCGCACCGGGCCGCGGGGCACTCGAAGGCTGCCCTCGAGGCCCTGCCGGACCCCGAGGAAGGCGAGGTGCCCCACTGGATGCGTGTGGGCGGGACGAGCCGGCCGGAGGGCGCATCGGCCGGGGCTCCCCGCGAGACGGTCATGGTCACCCAGAACTGGGACGAGGTCCGCCGGCTCATGTGGAATTACGTGGGGATCGTGCGGTCGGTCCGGCGCCTCGTGGGAGCCCGGCGCAGGCTCGACCTCCTGTCAGCCGAGGTCCGGGAATACGTCCTGTCGTCGCCCCTGACCCCGGACCTCGCCGAGTTGCGCAACATCGTCACTGTGGCCTGGCTGATCGTCGAAAGTGCGCTATCTCGGCAGGAAAGCCGCGGCCTGCACTTCGTGGTGGACTACCCCCACCGGGACGACGCCCGCTTCGCCCGCGACACGATCCTGTGGGCTGGCGTCCACCCCGTGATGACGGTCTGACCCGCGCCCGCGACTACTCGCCCTGACATGGCATGATCCGCCCGCGGCGGTCGGGGACCTCCCGGCGCTCGTAGCCCCACAGGCCATCGAGCCGCTCGGTCCCGGTGTTCTTCTCGAGCCCCTCGGCGACCATGCGCAGGGCCTCGACGATACCGGGGACCACCAGGATGTGGCCCCCCTCGTCGCGCGGCATGTGCCAGCGGAAGTCCTGGAGCGTCCCGAGTTCAAGACTCGCCTCGCGGAGCAAGGCGTAGATGGCCTGCATCCGGTACACGATGGCGAGGAAGCCGCACATCGTGAAGAAGTGGTAGGGCTCGACCTCGAGCACGGCCTGTCGCAGCGCGAGGACACTGTCGAATCGCCGCACCTTCCCCGTCAGGTCCTCCCGGTCGTTCGAGGCCGTCGAGAGGATCGCGTGGGGTCGCAGGTCGAGGAATCCACCCACGCAGAGGTGGAAATCGCGGAACGTCTCGTAGGAACAGGGGTTCCCGGAGGCCCGATGCGCCTCGCGCAGCCGCCGCGCGACCGCGTAAGGCTCGGTAACCAGCAGGTCCAGGGGTGCCACGTAGTAGCCGGTCCGCAGCATCGTGCGGCCGTCGCGCTCGTACAGGATCGGGGTTCCGAGCGACGGAATCTGCCACACCGCGCGCAGCACCGTCTCCAGCACGCGGCGCCGGGCCTCCTGGCGCCGGGGGTACAGGTCCTCGTGCATCCGCGCCCGAAACGGGGTCAACCACTCCAGGTCCTCGGGCGATTCCGCGGCCGCGAGCAGGGTCAGGTCGCGTCCGACCGATTCCAGGTCCCATCCGGCCACGTCCTCGAAGGTCAGGGCCCTGGAGTGGGACACGAAGAAGGCGCGCGCATCGAAACGGTCCGGCTCCACGTAGGGTGGGATCGCGTCAATGTCCAGGGTCCGAAGCCGGTGCAGCAAGATCAAAAGGCCCAGCGTGTGCAGTTCGCACTGGTGCTTGGCCGAACCCAGGTCCTGCAAGGCCATCGGGTCGAGGCCGTTCAGCTGGGCCTGCCGGAGCGGCGGCTGCGCCAGGAAGTCGAGAACCTGGCGCGAGTTGTCTGTTTCAGTATAGTAACAAATATTATCGACGAACCAAGGTGAAATCGGGTCGTCCCCGAACAGTCCGCACACGGCCATGACCAGGCCCAGTTCGCTCGCGGAGGCGACGCGCATCACACGGTACAGGGCCTCGGCGTTCGCCACCGAGAAGAACCCGTTCTCGCCGCTGCGCAGGACGAACGAAGGGCGGATCTCCTCGCCGCGCTCGAAGAGATGGCGGGAAGGGGCGGGTGGTTGGGCCCGAGAATGGTGTGAACCCGCGGGGGGAGGCTCGAAGGGGACCGTGAGGGGCCGGAAGGAACGCACGACCTGTCGAACCGGAACGGGACGCCCGGCCTCGCGACTCGCCCGGGATTCGGGTGGCTGGGTTGCCTTCGCCCCCGGGAAGACCTCGACGGGGGCATCGAAGAGCATCTGGCCCACGTAGCGGTGGACGGGGACCTCCGAGGCGACCTTGACCTCGTCCACGCCGATGGCCGCGGCCGTGATCAGCATCCGGATTCCGGCCTTGGCGTACAGCTCCGTGAGCCGCTCAGCGAACTTCTGTTTCTCGACGAGCCGGGAATCGAGCGCGCTGTGGGCGAACCCGAGCCGGATGGTCCGGCGCATCCCGGCCGCGGGGGGCAGACCGGTGGGACGGCCCGGCGAACCCGTCAAAGGCTCCGGGTACTCGTCGTACATCCCGCCGACCGAGGTCGTGTGCGCCACCAGGACGTGGTCGGCCAGGTCCTCCTGGATGCGAGCGACATCGTCTCGGATCGCGACGACGAACTTGTCCTTGAGCCGCTCGATGAGGTCAGGATGGAAACCGGGGATCTCACGGGCCGCGGTCTCGAGGTCCTGGAGGTGATACGCCATGAGGCTCGGCAGGGGGATGTCCAGGTGGACCGAGCGGAACCGGAACCCCGGTCGGTCGGCAAAGTGCCGCTGGCGGTACGCGGTCAGGAAGGACGTGAATGGGCGGGTCGCCTCGATGGCGCCGGCCAGTGCGTCCGCGATCCGCTCCACAGGCGCATCAGGCGAGGTCCCGATGGATTCGAGGTAGGTGGAAACCAGTTTCCCTCGTTCCGCGGGCGGCGTCACCTGGATGCGATCCAGTCCCGGCAAGGCAGTCACGTGGAAGCGCTGGAGCGCGATGAAGACCCCGCTGTGCGTCAGGAAGCCGTCCCGGACACGCTCCGGGAGTTTCGACTTCCGGGGGTGGCCGGATCCCGCTTCCTCGCCATGCACGGCCTGGACGTACCGGAACAACCGCTGGGTGAAGACCTCGATCTCCTCGCGATACCGGGCCGTGGCCACCAGCACCGGGACCTCGTCGTCCCCCGCGGGGCGGATCGCCATCATCTCCTCGTACAGGGAGAGCATCTGAAGGACCGCGGTCCCGCCGACCGCACCGGTGCCTCCGAAGAAGACGTGCACGTCGCGGTATCGACCCCCCTCGCGCGCGGCGTCGGCGATCCGGTTCCCGAGTCGGACCTTCTTGTAGCCCATGCCCCCCCCTTTGTCGCCCGGAGGATCTACCCGGTTATTGCCATATTCCGGCGGAAAAGGGGAGGGGAGAGATCACGCGTCGATGTGACCGTTGTCCGGCACCGCCGCGGGCCCACGCTCCTTCTGCCACCGATACAGCGTGGCCCGACCGACCTTGAGGACCCTGGAGGCCAAACTCACGTTCCCCGAGGCCAGTTCCAACGCGCGGCGGAGGACTTCCGCCTGGATCTCGTGGACCGGCGCCAGGGACTCGAGGTCCGGAAAGGCCGCGGCCACGCGCTCGGCCAGTGTGCGACTCGTCCCCGCCGCCGGGGAGACCGCCGGCTGCGCCTGGATCCGGTGACTTCCCAGCGTGTTCCGGATCTCCGCCATCGTGACCTGCCGGCCCCGGGCCAGGATCACCGCGTGACGGACGAGGTTTTCGAGTTCGCGCACGTTGCCAGGAAACGGCTGGGCCATCAAGGCGGCCAGCGCATCCGGAGTGAACCCCGTGACATCCTTTCCTTCCTCCCGGGCATAGCGCCGCAGGAAGTGCTGGGCCAGGACCGGGATGTCCTCCGGACGTTCGCGCAGAGGCAGGAGGCGCACGGGGAACACCGACAGCCGGTAGAACAGGTCCTCCCGGAAGTTCCCCCGGCGGACCTCGTCGAGGAGGTCTCGATTCGTGGCCGAGATCACCCGCACGTCCACCGAGACCAGCTCGGTTCCACCGACCCGCTCGAAGGCGTGGTCCTGGAGCACGCGCAGCAACTTCGCCTGAAGTGCCTTGGGCAATTCGCCGACCTCGTCCAGGAAGAGCGTGCCCTCGTGGGCCGCCTCGAATCGGCCGATCCGCCGGGCCGTCGCGCCTGTGAACGCCCCCTTCTCGTACCCGAACATCTCGCTTTCGAGCAGCGTCTCGGGGATGCCCGCGCAGTTCACGGCCACGAATGGCCCCCTCTTGCGGGTTCCCCGCGCGTGGATCGCCCGCGCGATCAACTCCTTGCCGGTCCCGCTCTCGCCCTCGATCAGGACCGTGACACCGCTGTTGACCACGGCGTCGAGGGTCTTGAGGATGGCCTGCATCCGGGGGCTCACGGTCAGGAACTCGTTGAATCGCCCCACATCGTTCAACTGGGTCTGCAGGGTCTTCAACTGGTCCGAGAGAGCCAGACGCTCGAACGCGTTCTTGACAGCCACGTTGAGCCGCTTGAGCAGGTCCGAGCCCTTCGCAATGAAATCGAAGGCGCCTCTCTTGGTTGCCTCGACCGCCAGGTCCACCGTCGCGTGGGCCGTGATGAAGATCACCGGCAGGTCCGGGGCAATCGCCTTCACCTGCTCGAACAGGTCCAAGCCGCTCGTATCGGGGAGGCGGACATCGAGCAGGATCAGTCCCCGAAACCCTCCGGTGATGGCCGCCAGGCCCTCGGCACCGGTCGAGGCCGACCGGACGAGGTACCCTTCCGCGGTCAGGCGTTCTTTCAGGAACTGAACGAGTTGCTGGTAATCATCAATGATGAGGATTTCCTGACCGGACATCGCACTCCCTCGTGACTCGGCCGGGCCGACTCGCACGGAAACGATGATAGCCGATCACGGAGGGTTGGGTACGAGCGAAGGGGGAGGACAGTCCCCACTCGCTCGTAACCGATCAATGAAAGCCCATCCTTTCTTTGGGTTGTCTCGAACCACCCCTGCGTTTGAACCACGGGACTCCTTGCCGTGCAAGTCTTTGATTTCGCCCACGCCCACGCCCACGCCTACGCCCACGGTGGGGAAGGTCTACGGGAAGGGGGTACGCCGCAGGGCCACTGCATCTCGAAGTCGTTGGAACCCCTCGTGGACGTGGCCGGACCCTTCCACTCAGGCGGCTCGTCGACGTCGACGGTAACGTCCACGTCCACGTGCACGTCCACGGGGCTCGCAGGAAGATGCGAGCGCCCTGGGGTACGCCGGGTCCCGACGATCCTCGGGTTCATCGCGTTCGGTTCCGCATCCACTCCCGCTCCGGTCATCTTGTCGCATCGTCGGAGTCGGGACCCGGGCGAGTTGTCAACGGACGACTGCGTCCCCTGGCGGCCGCGGCCGCGCGCGTGCCGGGTCCGTCCGTCCCTGCCAGAGTGCATCTCCGGCCGGCCCTCATCAGACCGGCCGGAGACTAGAGGGAAGTAAGATGAAAAAGAGGTTGATGGGAAGGCTCGTGGACCTTTTTCAGAGCCACGCACCTTCTTCGTCCTGCAGGATGCGTGCCAACTGTCAAGTCGTGGAGGACGACCGGAGGCGACGAGCCGCCCACAGGCCGCGCGGACACCCATTTCCGCCAGCCCGTGCCTCCGGATGGACCGTGGTCCTTCTGCCACTGCGAGCGCGCCTGTGTATCACAACGAAACAACCATTCGAGGACACGCACAGGGTTTCGGTGCACGGACAAACATCTTCCGGCCTGTTTTGCGCACTTGACGCACCGCGCCAACCCGGCCATTCCCGATCTGCATCAGCATCGTACAGGTGTATCAAAAGAAAACGCTATTGTCCGCTCCAGGCGGCCGGGCCCACGGCCCCTCGGGGACGGGGTCGTGCCGCGCGAACACGGTCACGGGCAGGTCAATTCTGCCCTCGTCCCACGTCATCGGACGGAACAGCGAACGCGACCGGACGGCCGGGTGCGCGCGCGCCTCGCCGAGGTCCAGGACGGGCTCCACGCAGGGGGCCACCGGGTCATTCGCGAAGAGGCGCGCCCTGGGAAGGGAGGCGATCCCTGCGGCGAGGGGCTCCGCATCCACCCCGCCGAACCGGGCCTCGACCTCCGCGGCAAACCGCGGTTCGAGGGCCGCCACGCTGACCCACCGTCCGTCCGCATCTCGGTACAGGCGATAGGTCGCGAGGCCGCCCTCGAGGAATCCCGCCCCGGCCACGGGACGGTCGCCCCCTGCCTCGCGTGCGTGTGGTGCCATGGCGAACGTCAACGCCGCGTCCAGCAGCGGCAGGTCCAGGACCCGGCCCCGACCCCGGCCCCGGGCGCGGTCCAGGAGGGCGGCCAGGACAGCCGAGACCGCGATCAGGGCGCCGCCCACGTCCGCGACCTGCACCGGCAGGGGGTTCGCGGAGTCCTGCGCCCCCAGGACACCCGACAGGCCAACGAAGTTCACGTCGTGCCCGGCCCTCGTCGCGTATGGCCCCGACACGCCGTACCCGGAGATCCGGGCCACGACCAGGTCCGGGTACCTCGCCACCAGGTCCTCGGGGTCCAGCCCCAGGCGCGGCAGGACGTCCGGCCGAAAGCCATCCACGAGCCCGTCCGCGCCAGAGAGAAGCGCATGGAAACGCTCGAGGTCGCCCGGGTCGCGCAGGTCCAGGGCCACGAACCGCTTGCCGCGGTTCAGGCAGTGGAACAGGGCGGACGCCCCGGCCACGACCGGAGGCGCCGCGCGCAGAGGGTCCCCTTGGGGAGGCTCCACCTTGACGACCTCCGCGCCTAGGTCGGACAGCATCAGCGTGGCCAGGGGGCCGGGCAAGTTCCACGAGAGGTCCACGACCCGCATTCCGGCGAGGGGCTTCAATGGCCGAGATTCGAACACGACCGAGGCACCTTCGCGGCTGTGGAGGGCGTCGCGCCCGCGATCACCACCCCTGGGGGGACAGGACCTGCTGGAGTTTGATCGCCATCGCCACGTTGCCCTCGACCTTCAGCCGGCCCGTGGTGAAGGCCACCATCGGGTTGAGTCGTCCCTCGGACACCGCGACGAAGTCCTCGGCCTTCATCCGGATGCGGACGTTCATCTTCGCGGCCGCGCCGGCCCGCACCACCGGGACGTTCAGGTCCAGGTGCCAGGTCCCGCCGTGCTCGCCCTCCAGCACGAACTCGAATACCCCGCCGATCTTCTTCGCGCGGTCGGGGTTCTTCGCGATCCGGCTGGCCAGGTCGCCCATCAGGACCTGCTCGGGAGTCTTGTCGGACATCGGATGGCCTCCGTCATCGAGTCGGGGAACCATACCATGGAATTCGCCCGGGAACCTTCGACTGGACTACAATCGCCCTGATGGATCGGATTGGACCGGCCAGGACCCTCGCGGTTTCCGGGAACATCGGGACGGGAAAGTCCACCCTGATCTCGTTCCTGGCGCGGCACTTCTCGATCGTTCCCCTGCTCGAGCCCAACGACGAGAACCCCTACCTCGCGGACTTTTACGCGGACATGCCACGCTGGGCATTCCATTCGCAGGTCTTTTTCCTGGTCCGGAAGTTTCACCTTCACCAGGACATGGCCCGGTCCCCGGCACCGGTCGTCGTGGACCGCACGATCTACGAGGACGCGGAGGTCTTCGCCGCGAACCTCTCGCGGATGGGCATCCTCTCGGACCGGGAGTACCGGACCTACCTGTCGCTCTACGAGACGCTCGTGGACCTCCTTCGCCCGCCGGACCTCCTCATCTATCTCCGGTGCTCGCTCGGGGCGATCCGGCGGCGCATCGCCTTGCGAGGGAGGCCCGAGGAGCAGGCAGTCCCCGACGACTACCTCAAGCGCCTGAACCGCCTGTACGACCGCTGGTTCTCCCGCTACGACCGATCGCCCACCCTGGTGCTCCGGACGGACCGGATCGACTTCGTGTCGGACCTCGTGGACCAGGTGGACCTGATCGAGACCATCGAGCGGTGGATGGGCGGGAGGGAGCGAATCTCGTGAACGGAGGAGTCGCGTGCGGATGACACCGGCCTGGGTTGCGGCTCTCGCCGCGGTTGCGTGCGGCCCCGCGCAAAGCGGAGAGGGGGAGTATCTCCTGGCACCGCTCACGGTCCAGACCGTGGAACCCCTTGAATGGCTCCTGGGGACCCGGGTCACGCTCACGGGGACAGGGTTCGTCGGGGGCGCGGTCGGGACGATGACGGCGACGATCCAGGGCCGCTCGGGGGGTCGCGACGTCGCGGTGCGGGTAGACGTCGGGGCCGACGCGCCGGACCGAGCCGGCTTCCTGATCACCGAGGCCCTCCTGAAGCATCTGATGGACAGTACAGCCACGTCTTCCGACCTCCCCGAAGACGGCAACCCCCTCGTCGGCACCCTCGTGGTGGAGCGTGCGGGGCCTCGCGGCGTGTCCGGAACCGCTTCCATCCCCATCACCGTGCGCATCGTGTCTCGCCTGAAGCCGGCCATCCAGGCCCTGACCCCTGTCCAGGTGTATCCGGGGGAGGAGGTCACGGTCGCGGGCAGCGGCTTCTTGCTGCCCGGCGAGGGCAACCTTGGCGACAACGGGGCCGTGCGATACGGGACCACGTGGCTTCGCCTGTCCGGGCACGTCTCCGGCGACGAGCCCCGCGATGTCCGCGACCTCGCGGTGCCTCTGACCGCGACCGACCGCCACCACGCGACCTTCCGTTTGACCCCCGACCTGATGGGGCTCGGACCTTTTGAATACGAAGGTTCTGCAGAGGCCCGCAACGTCTTCGCCGGGCCGACGGATACGCTGGAGGTCGTCGGGAATCGCCTGGACGGGGTGGTCTTCCGGATGGGAAGGACCCGTCTGACCGGCCTCTCGCCGGCCGTGGTCCGCCGCGGACAGGACCTCGTGTTCCGCGGCAACGGCTTCTTGCCGGCCGACGGGGCGATGGGGACCATCACGTTCGTGGCGTTCACCGGGACCCTAACCGGCCCGGACGGGGCCGTGACCGGGCACGGCCAGGCCGATCCGCTCGTGTTCGTCCCGGACGCGGTCGAGGGCAACACCCTGGCCCACCTCGTCGTACGCACCCTCGTCGGGCCGGACCACAGGCCCGCGGGTTTCGGGTCGAGGCGCGCCACTCTGACCGGCCTGTTCACGCCACACGTGGTATTCCGCGACCGGGTGACCGCGGGCGACGGGCTCCAGGCGACCCTGGAGGTGGGGCGTCAGGTCCAGGTGGTGTGGGTCCGGTTCTTGCCGACCTTCGAGGACGGCCTCGACGCGTTCGGCCTACGCGCGGTGGCCGAGGCGGTCAAGGAAAGGGCCGTCGCGGTCTGCACCGGGGACTACCAGGGAGTCTCTGTGGAGTTCCGCACCGCCCCGCCGGATGACTTCGTCGAGTACCTGACCGTGGAGGTCATGGGGAGCGACCCGAACGACGCCGGCCTGCTCGGGCTGGACAACTCGTTCGGAAAGGACGTGGGGAACCTCGTCCTGGACGAACGCATCGGAGGCTACAACGCCCGCAGTGACGCAGCGGGGTTCTATCCTTACGGGGGCGTGTTCGTCGAGTCGTTCCAGTTCTTTTCGCCTCACCTCGCGCAGGGTGTCGCGACGGAGTACGCGTCCGAGACCTTCGACGCGGTGTTCGCCCCCGTGATGCCTGCCCTGGGCGGGGACCCGGCTCGGGCCGACGAGGTCGGGGCGGGCGGGGCGCGCGGGGCCGCGGTGGCAGAGGCAATCCGGGTCCTCGGCAACCTGCTCGGGGATACGATCTCGCACGAGGTCGGACACGCCCTGGGCCTCGCCGCGGTGGAAGGGGACTTCCACGACCCCGGAGACAACCCCGGGTACATCATGGACGCCGGCGTGTTCCGGCCCTTCGAGGAACGCGCCCAGATGCCAGGGGCCCCCCCGCGGGTCTTCGCGCCCTACGATCGGGCCTATCTGGAGGAGATCCTCCCACTGGATTGAAGCGCGAATGAACTCTGGATGTTTTCGGGTCGGTTATTCGGTGATGTTGCCAGTCATCGGGATGCTCGGCGGCCCGGTCCTCCCAGGTTGCCATCGCGGACCACGCGCGCAACCATCCTCCCCGGACCTCTTCGTCTTGCCGGACGCCCCGAACGTGCCGGAGGTGACGGCCCTGTTCACTTCGCCCGACGGCCGCCGGTCGGAGTTCCGGCTCGAGGTCGCAAACACCCCGGAGGCGAGGGCGCGTGGCCTGATGTTCCGGCGCGACCTCGCCCCGGACCGTGGGATGGTCTTCGTCTTTCCCGAGGACGACATCCAGACGTTCTACATGAAGAACACTTACATCCCCTTGGACATGATCTTCATCGGGTCGGACCTGAGGGTGGTCGGAGTGGTCGAAAATGCCCGTCCCCTGACGCTCGACACCCGATCGGTGGACCGGCCTTCGCGCTACGTGGTCGAGGTTCGGGCCTTCACGGCGTCCTCGCGCGGGATTGGCGCGGGCACGACGGTTCTGTTCGATCCGCCACTCGGACCGATCCACCGGTGACCCCCGGTCATGCCGTCGCCTGGTCGCGGATCCGCTCGATGAACTCCACGATCGTGCCGACCACGGCCTCGCGCTCGCAGTCGAGCAGCATCTCGTGCCCGCTCCGCTCGAACCAGACGAGCGTTCGGTCCGGCGATGAGACCTTTTCATGAATGATATTCGCGCTTCGCGGGGCAATGACCTGGTCGCGCTTCGAGTGCAGGATCAGGATCGGGGCCTTCACGAAGGACAGGAGGTTCGGGACCTCGCGCGAATACGCGTACAGCGAGGCGAACGCGTCCGTCGCGAACTTCGAATAGTTCCGGTTCTCGCGGCGGCGCAGTTCCGGGTCGTTGTAGGCGTTGGGACTCGGCCAGAAGCGGACGACCTTCGCGAGGAAAGGCGACAGGCCGGCGAGGGGGTCCTGGAAGCGCAGGGCCGCGGCCACGGTCACGACGCCCGCAACCACGTCCCGGTGCCGGGCCGCCAGTTCGAGCGCCACGAGCCCTCCCATCGAGAGCCCGACCACGACCACGCGCGAAACCTCCGCCGCGAGGTCCAACAGCGCGTTCTCGGCGTCCTCGTACCAGTCGCGCGCGGTGGTCCCGACCATGTCCCGGTAATGAGTCCCGTGACCCCGGAGGACCGGGAAACGGTACGGAAGCCCGGCCCGATCCAGCGGGGCGACCAGCGGGTCCACGCAGTGGATGTCGGACGTGAAGCCGTGCAGGACCAGGACCCCCAGGGGAGCCTTGCCATCCGGGGACCGGGCCGCGCTCCCGTTTCCACCGGACGCGGGTGCCACGCCGCGCCGGAAGGCGTAGCGCGGCAGCGAGGACGGCCGCGTCTTGCGCTCGATGGGCAGGGTGACGGGCTCGTAGTCGCGCGAGTGGTCCACGAGGGCCGAGATGGCGAGCATCACCTGCCTGGTCATCCGCGCGAGGTCGTCCCGGGAGGGTTCCCGGCCGAGAGGCTCGAAGCGGATCGGCTGGCCGTACCGGATCGTGATCGGGAACGGTGTCGGCAGTGGAGGGAAGGTCTGAAGCCTGGGGTACGCCTCCGGAGGGAAGGCGCGACCGGTCCCCGAGACCCCGCAGGGGATGATCGGCGCTCCGGTGGCGAGGGCGAGCCGCACGACCCCTGACTTGCCCCTCAGGAGCCCCGTGTCCGGCTCGACCTCCCACCGGGGGATGTCCTCCTCGCCCGGGATGGTGCCCTCGGGGAAGATGACCACGGCCTTGCCGGAGCGGACCACGTCCGCGACCTCGTCGAGGCCGTGCGCGTCCCCGCCTCGGCGGATGTAGATGCTGTCATTGAGTTCAATCAGACGCCTGAGGATCGGCCACTCGCGGAAGTCCGACTTGGCCACGAAGTGGAAGCGCCGCGGGGAAGAGGACGCCAGGACCAGCACGTCAAGCCAGGACTGGTGGTTCGCCGCGATCAGACAGCCGCCCTGCGCCGGGACGTTGTCGGCCCCGAGAACCTCCAGGTCATGGCGGGACCGGAAGTTGTGTTCGAGAACCGAGCGCGACACCTGGTACAGCCGGTCCTTGAAGGGCTCGTACAGGTCCGCCTTCTTCAAGAGGTCGAGGCCGACGCCGAGGACGTGGTCCACCGGGGCGAGCCCCCTGTTCAACATCTGCCATCGCTCCATCGTCCGCCTCCCTGCGAGAGACCGCGGGTCCGTCCCCCCCCGCGGGCAAGTCTGCCGGGTCTGATGCAGTGCGTCAAGCGGGCGAACGGGTGGACCTTCCCCACGGTGGGCGTGGGCGTGGGCGTAGGTGTGGGCGTGGGCGTGGGCGAGGGGAGGTCTTCGTTTTCGATCACGTCCACGTCCACGTCCACGTGCACGTGAACGAGGAAATGTGGACCTTCCCCACGGTGGGGGTGGGCGTGGGCGGCATCAAGGACTTGCACGGCAAGGAGTCCCGTGTTTCAAACGCAGGGGTGGTTCGAGACAATCCAAAGAAAGGATGGGCTCTCACTGATCGGTCACGAGCGAGTGCGGAATGTCCTCGGCGAACGGCCCTCGACCGTTGAACCGCCCCCTCCGAAATGCCATACTTGGGGCATCCGTCCGCGCGGGGATGCCGTGGACCCGGCCAGGCTCGTGCTTGAGGAAGTCCGCATCTGGGAGTCCTTTCCGGACCCGATCCCGCCGGAGCGGATCATCGAGGACATGGACTCGCGGGACCGGGCGTTCGTCCTGGCTATGTACGAGATGGCCGCGAGCCTGTACGCGGGTCTGCCGCCGCGCCGCAACGGCCAGGCCGCGTTCGCCCACCCCACCAACGTAGCCCTGTTCCTGGTCCGGGCCCGCACCCAGGCGCACGTCGTCGCGGCCGGGCTCCTGCACGACGTCCTCGAGGACCGGATGGATGCCGAGAAGGGGGCCGTCGCGCAGTCCCCCGAGGACGCCGAGCGGCTCGAACGCGCCACCCGCGGCCAATTCGGCGAGGCCGTGGTCCGGGCGGCCTCCCGCACCGACTTCCCCCGCGAGATCGCGGAGCGGGTGGTCGAGGTGGTCTGGACCCTGACCCGCCACAAGGCGGACCTCTACTACAAGTCCATCTCGGGGATCTTCACGCACTCCGACCCGGCGATCCGCCTGGCCGCGGCCCTGGTGAAACTGGCCGACCGGATGCACAACATCCAGACGATCGAGAACTACCGCGAGGACGAGCAGATCTATCAGTGCTTCAAGAACCTGTTCATTCTGAACAACGCCAAGCAACTGCGGGAGGAGATGCGCGCGCGGCGGATGGACCCGCGGATGGCGCAGTCGCTGGAGAAACTGTTCAAGAAGTGCGGGAAAGCGACCTTCGAGGCCCTCCTGAGGATCGACCGCCGGTTCGGGACGGGGACGTCTCCGCGATCCGGCGGGAACGAGCCCGCGCAACCGGCGCCCTCGATGTTCTCCATCCTCACGATCCTGGCCCTGGCCCTGCGCAAGTTCATGCTCGAGATCCAGGGCCTGTGGTCCGTCACCGAGGGCCGCCTGGAGCCGGGGGCGCCGGTGTTTCACCTCTATCACGGCATCGTCAAGAAGTACGACCACAGGCTTCACCACGAGGACCGGGCCTTCGAGCGGCAGGTGGAACGCGAAATGGCATACTGCCGGGCGACGTTCGCGGACCTGGGACTGTCCGACGACGACCTGCACCGGGCGATTCAGTACAAGGACGCGATGGCCCTCGAGGAGGTGGTGGCGTCCCTCCTGTACCTCGACCGGTACGTGATCCGCGGCTTCCAGTGCTCTCAGATCTGCCGGCGCAACCAGAACTGCCTCAAGGCGACCCGGGGGGAGGAGGCCGGATGATGACTGCGGGACGCGGTGCGGGGCAAAGGACGGGACGGATGGGTGGGGCCACTCGAATCGAGCGCGACTCGATGGGCGTGGTCGAGGTCCCGCGCGATCGCCTGTGGGGCGCACAGACGCAGCGGTCCCTGTTGAACTTCCCCATCGGGGGCCACCGGATGCCCATCGAGGTCGTGCGCGCCCTGGCTCGGATCAAGGGTGCCGCGGCCCGGGTGAACCGCGACCTCGGGCTATTGGACCCGGCGAAGGCCGCGGCCATCGAGGCCGCGGCCCGAGAGGTGGTCGAGGACCATCACGACGACGAGTTCCCCCTGGTCGTGTGGCAGACCGGGAGCGGGACCCAGACGAACATGAACGTCAATGAGGTCATCGCGAACCTCGCGAGCGAGCGCCTCGGGGTACCGAGAGGGGAGGACGGGGGGATGTTGGACGGGCCGGACCGGTCGAGACCCGTCCATCCCAATGACGACGTGAACATGGGCCAGTCCTCGAACGACGTCTTCCCGACGGCGATGCACCTCGCGGCGCTGGAGGCGCTGGAGGGGCGGCTGATCCCGGCGGTCCGGGGCCTGCGCGACGCCCTGGACGACAAAGCCCGCGCCTTCGCGGATATCGTCAAGATCGGGCGGACCCACCTGATGGACGCGACGCCCCTCACGCTCGGACAGGAGTTCTCGGGGTACGCGGCCCTGATGGACCGCGCGGTCGAGCGCCTGGCCGCAGCCCGGGACGCGCTTTGCGTGGTCGCGCTCGGGGGGACGGCGGTCGGGACCGGCCTGGGAGCCCACCCGGAGTTCGCGGCGCGCGTCTGCGAGGACCTGGCCCGCGAGACGGGCTTCCCGATCCGGCCCGCGTCGAACCTCTTCGAGGCCCTGTCCGCGGCGGAGCCGTTCGTGACTGCGCACGGGGCGTTGAAGTCCCTGGCAGCGTCCCTGATGAAGGTCGCGAACGACATTCGCTGGCTCGCCTCCGGTCCGCGCTGCGGGATCGGAGAGGTCCGCCTGCCCGCGAACGAGCCAGGGTCGTCCATCATGCCCGGCAAGGTCAATCCGACCCAGGCCGAGGCCGTGATGATGGTCGCGGTGCGCGTGATGGGCAACGATGTCGTCGTCGGGCTCGCCGGCTCGCAGGGGAATTTCGAACTAAACGTGATGCGTCCGGTGATGATCCACGCCTTCCTCGAGAGCGCGGGCCTGATGGCCGACGCCTGCCGCAGTTTCACGGCCCGGTGCGTCGCGGGCATCGAGCCGGACCTAGACCGCATTCGGGCGCACCTGGAGCGGTCGCTGATGCTGGTGACTGCCCTGGCTCCCCGCATTGGCTACGACCAGGCGGCCCGCATCGCGAGGCGCGCGCACGAGACCGGGAGCACCCTGCGCGACGCCGCGCTAGAACTCGGGCTCCTGACCGCGGACGAGTTCGATGACCTCGTGAGGCCCGAGGACATGATCCGCCCCGGCCGTCGTTGAGTTGTGGCCTCGCCCGATCATGACCGGCTGCCTTGACGGTCCGGCGAAGGTGTGTCAGGGAACGGACCGACCGCTCCGGCCGATGGGTCGGGCCGGGTAGGGCGAACCGCGCCCGAAGGGACCAGGAGGTGACCATGAATCGCTGGGTGGACTGGGGAGTCGAGTTGATCCGACGGACGTCCACGGACCTATCCCCGGACGTGGAGGCGGCCCTCCGGAGGGCCGCGGCCGCCGAGGAGACGGGTTCCACGGCCCGCAGCGTGCTCGACGCGATCCTGAAGAACGTCGCGCTCGCCCGCGAGGCATCTACGCCGATCTGCCAGGACACCGGGCTGGTGTCGTTCTACCTGCACCTGCCCCGCGGCATGGACCCGGAGCCGGTCAAGGATGGCCTGACCGAGGCCGTGCGCGAGGCCACGCGGCTCGGCTTCCTGCGACCGAATGCCGTGAATCCGATCACGGGCAAGAACAGTGGCGACAACGTGGGGCTCCACCTTCCCTGCTTCTCGGTGGAGGTCCACGACTCGTCCGACGTCCTGGTCGATCTGGTACTGAAGGGGGGCGGCAGCGAGAATGTGGGCGCCCAGTACCGCCTCCCGGACGCGCGCCTGAAGGCGGGGCGGGACCTCGCCGGGGTCGAGAAATGCATTCTCGACGCTGTGTTCCAGGCCCAGGGCTTCGGGTGTGCACCCGGAGTCGTGGGCGTCTGCATCGGCGGGGACCGCGGGGGGTCGTACCTCGGGGCCAAGAAACAACTGCTCCGACCTCTGGACGACACGAACGAGGACCCGGAACTCGCCGCCCTCGAGGAGCGCCTGCTCCACAACGTGAACGACCTGGGCATTGGCCCGATGGGGTTCGGCGGCCGGACCACGGTTCTGGGCGTGAAGGTCGGGTATCTTCACCGGCACCCGGCGTCGTTCTTCGTCTCGATGGCGTACTGCTGCTGGGCGGATCGGCGGCGCCGGATGGTGGTGCGCGGGGGAACGGAGGCCCAGGTCCTGTGAGGGGGGGAGGTGGGAGAGTGGGCCAACCCGATGAAGGAGGTGCCGTCATGACATCGAGCAACGTGAAGGACATCGTGCTCCCTGCTTCCGAGGAGGTCCTGCGTTCCCTCCGGATCGGGGACGAGGTCCGGCTGTCCGGGACGGTGGTGACGGCCCGCGACGTGGCGCACAAGTTCATGGTCGAGAAGAAGCCAGACTTCCTAAGGCCGGTCCTGCAAGGGGCCGTCATCTATCACTGCGGGCCCATCGTCCGCAGCGTCCGGAAGGCGGGCGAGGGAGGGGCAGCGGCCCCGGGGCAGCCCGATGCCTGCTGGGAGGTCGTGGCTGCGGGGCCGACCACGTCCTCGCGCGAGGAGCCGTACCAGGCGGACGTGATCGAGACCTATCGCGTGGCCGGGGTGATCGGGAAGGGCGGGATGGGCGACAGGACGAGTGCGGCCCTGCAACGCTTCGGAGCGGTCTATTTCCACGCGGTGGGGGGAGCGGGCACGCTGCTCGCCCGTTGCGTCAAGCGCGTCCGAGACGTCCTGATGCTGGAGGAGTTCGGATCGCCCGAGGCCTTGTGGGTCCTCGAGGTCGAGGACTTCCCGGCCGTGGTCACCATGGACTCGCACGGCGGAAGCCTGCACCGGGAGGTCCTGAGGGCCTCCGAGGAGAGGCTGAAGCGCCTGCTCGGGTCGTGAGGACGACGCGGGCGGGAGGCCCCGCGCCGCCCATGATCGGACGGCGCGGGCCCGTGGGAAGGTCGGTCGGGGGATGGGTCAACCCGCGGCGTCCTCGGGCGTGCCACCCTTCTTCGCCGCGGCCTTGAGGGCCTTGACGTCCGCGGCCAGGTTCTTCACCTCGGTCCGCAGGGTCTTGAGGGCCGCCACCTCCTTGGCGACCTTCTCGACCTCGACCTGGGTCCGTTCCAGTTGCTCGCTCGAGGGCAGGCGCAGGAAGCCCAGGACCTCGTGGCGGATGACGTCGCTGTGGCGGGCCAGGTCGGACTTCCGCAGGCGCTCGAACAACTCCGAGAAGGTCAGGGTCCCGAAGCGGGACATCAGGTCCGCGGGGCTTAGGTCCGCCGCCAGTTCCGAGACCTTCTTGAGTCCGAACGTCCGGGTGGCATCCACGGTCTCGCGCACCCTGCGGGCGACCTTCTCGCCCTCGCCCCGGATCTGCGCCGCGGGGCCCCCGAGCATGTCCTTCACCTGCTTGCGAATGTTCTTCATCTTCATGGGTCCTCCTGAAGTCCCACCCACCCA
>FWPU01007397.1_pt1 | contig 20278 bp, 17 predicted proteins | sample 2228361 | NCBI WGS metagenome assembly FWPU01 (sample SAMEA103939777, study PRJEB20133) | metagenome
GTGACTGGGCTGCCTTACCCGCCCGGCAAGAATGTCTTGGGGAGCGTTGATGACTCATCTGGCTCTACTATACAAACCTTGCAACAGAGCAAGGGAAGGTGGATAAGGCCGGCTTTGCCTTGGGAAAGACCGGCGCTTACCGGGGAAAAAAGCTTTTTGGGGCATGGAGCCAGATTTAGAAGGAGACTGTGCTCAACGACCTTTGGGGCTGCGAGGTTTTTTCTAGAATGGGAAAATGCCAGGGCAAAGCTGCAAACGCCTGGAACTGTTGGGCCTGCCGGCCCTGCACCTCCCGGAACGTAGGGTGCAGCCATTGGAGCGCAAGACGGCGGGCCTACTGGCCTACCTGGCCCTAGAAGGCCTTTCCAGTCGCTCCAAACTGGCTGGCCTGCTCTGGCCCAACTCGCCCGAGGCCACCGCCCGCAACAACCTGGCCCAAGCCTTAAGGCGGCTCAAGCAGCTTGCGGGAGCCGAGCTGGTGTGGGGCGGGGATGTGCTGGGGCTACAGGGGCTGGAGGTGGATGTGGCAGCCCTCGAGGTGGCCCATTTTGCGGGGCGTCACCAGGAGGTGGCCGAAACCGACCAGACTTTGCTGGAGGGCTTCGACTACGACGATTGTCCCGAGTACGACGACTGGCTCCTGATGCAGCGAGAAAGGCTGGCCGAGATGCGGCGGGTCTCGCTGGCTGCCCTAGTCGAGCAGCTTGAGCAGGCCGGAGAGTACCCCGAGGCGCTGGCCTATGCCGAACGGCTGCTGGAGCAAGACCTGCTCTCGGAGGTGGCCCACCGTTGGGTGATGCGGCTTTTGTATCTCCGTGGGGATCGGTCTGCGGCCCTCAAGGCTTACCATCGCTGCAAAGCACTTTTGCAGCGTGAGCTGGGGGTAGCCCCGCTGCCCGAGACCCAGGCCCTGGCCAAGCAAATTGCCCAGGGAGAGCCGCTGGGGCAAAGCGTGGCCCCCCGGCGCCCTTCCATTCCCCTCAGCTTGTTGCGCCCCCGGTTCTGGTGGGGCGAGAAAAGCTCTGGGCAGAGATGGAAGAGGCCTTTCAGAAGGGCCAGGTGGTGTTTTTGCGGGGCGAGCCGGGGGTGGGCAAGACCCGCCTGGCGATGGATTTTGCGGCATCCAAGGGGCGGGTGGTGTTGCTGGCGGCCCGGCAAGGTGACGTGGCCATACCCTACTCGAGCTACGCCCGTAGCCTGCGTGAATCCTTTGCCGAGCGGCCCGAGCTGCTGCAAAACCTGCCGGCCTGGGTGCGCCGCGAAGTGGCCCGCATCCTGCCAGAACTGGTGCAGGACGCGCCCCCGCCCATGCTTTCCGAAGCCAATAAATTGCGCTTTTACGATGCGCTGGCCGAGATTACTCTGCTCTCGCACAGCGACGACCTACCCAGCGTTCAGGTTAGCGACGATGCCCAGTACCTCGACCGGGCCAGCCTCGAGGCCATGCTCTACCAGCTCAACAAATATGGCGGGGTGGGGGGGAAGGGACAGCCGCCCTTCACCATCGAGATTTACCGTCGCGGCGAGGTGGCTGCCGAGATCGAGCAGGGCATCTTTTTTCCCTTGGTCGAAGCGGGATTGGCGGTGTTGCTGGATGTGGAGCCGTTGCAGCCCGCCGAGGTTGAGACCCTGTTGGGTAGCCTCGAGGTGGAGGGGGTGCAATCGCTTTCCCCAGCCCTGATACGCTACACCGGGGGCAATCCCTTTTTTGTGCTCGAGACCCTCAAAAGCCTTTGGGAGTCCGGAGGCATCAGGGGTGGCAAACTCGAGCGGCTGCCCCTGGCTGGTAAGGTCAAAGCCCTTATCACCCGGCGTCTGGAACGGCTCTCGCCTCTGGCGCTCAACCTGGCCCGCCTGGCTGCGGTGGCCGGTACCGATTTCGACCCTGAGCTGGCGGCTGCGGTGATGCGGACCAGCCCGCTGGCCCTGACCGGGCCCTGGGCCGAGCTCGAGGAGGCCCAGATCCTTCAGGGTAACCGCTTCGCCCACGACCTGCTCTTCGAAGCCGTGCACGAAATGCTGCCAGCCCCCATCGAGGCTTACCTGCACCGTCAGGTGGCGCAGTTCCTGGAGGCCTGCCAGGCCCACCCGGCCCGCATTGCCAGCCACTGGTTAGAAAGTGAGCCTTCGCGGGCCATTCCCTTTTTGCTTCAGGCGGCTCGGCAGGCTGAGGCTGCCTTCCAGTTGGTCGAGGCGGCCGGGTTTTACCAGCAGGCCCTCGAGCTGGCCGAAGCCCAAGGAGAGCACGAGCAGGCCTATGCCTTGCTGGAGGCTTTGAGCCAGGTAATGATTCGCTTCGATACCGGTCAGCGCCACGCGGCTTTGGTCGAGCGGATGCTGGCCCTGGCCGATACGCCCGAGAAGCAAGGCCGGGCCTGGCTGCGCGAGGCCATCCGCCTAGGGGAGCACGGCTTCGGGGCCGAGGCCGAAGCGGCGGCGCGCAAGGGGCTGGAATACATCCAGCAGGCCGAGGTGCTCGAGCTGCGGGTTCGCTTGCTGGATGCCCTGGCCCAGTCGCTATTTGTCCAGCGCAAAACCGCCGATCTGATTGCGGCCCTAGAGCAGCTAAGGGATATACATCGGGCCCAGGGCGACGAATTGCAGGCGGCCATCTCTACCTCGAGGCTGGGCATTGCCTTCGACCAGCTCGAGCGCCATCGCGAGGCCCTGGCCTTTTACCAGGAGGCCGAACCTACCCTGAGGCACTCAGCCGACCGCCTGGTGCAGGTGGGTTTCCACCACAACCGCGCGGTCTGCCTGGCGGCTTTGGGCTACGCCGAGGCGGCCCTGGAGGCCCAGCTCGAGGCCCAATGCCTGCTCGAGGGGATGCAGGGCGTGCTGGGCCGCAGGGTGCACCACCTCAACAACCTGGCCCTGCGCTACTACGACCTCGAGCGCTACGCCGAAGCCCAGCAGGTGCTGGAAGAGGCCCTGGCTTTGGTGCCTGAGGAGTGGGGCTGGACGCGGGTTTTAGCCAGTATCAGATGGCCCGTCTGTACTGGGTATGGGGGGCGTGGGGGCCGGCCACCGACTGGTTGGGCAAGGCCCTGGGCACGCCCGGCCTGCCCCGGCGCGACGAGGCCACCTACCGCATCCTGGAAGCCCTGCTGGCCCACCGGCAAGGCCAGGCGCTCGCTCCTTTGCTGGAGCGCCTGGAGGCGCTGTTTGCCGAGCGGCAGGGGCTGGCCTATGGCCGGTATCTGCTGGCTCGAGCCCGCCTGACCCCCCCCGAGGAGTCTCTTTCCTGCCTCCAGGAAGCTTTGGCCCTGGCCCAGCAGAACGACTGGCCCTCCCTGGGCATAGCCGCCCAGACCCTCTGGGCCAGGGTCTTGCTGGAGCAGCCCGGGCCCACCCCGGGCCATCTGGAGGAGGCTCTATACCGGAGCAAGGCGGCTATGGCCAGGCTGGAAACCTACTGGCCCACGGGCTGCACCCGGCTCGAGGTGCGCTGGGTGCACCACCAGGCCCAGGCCGCTTTGGGCCGGGCAAGCCAGGCTTCACTCCAAGAGGTGCTACGGGCCTTAGAGAAGATTGCCGACCACCAGGTGCCTGCCCAGTTGCGCTCCAGCTTTTTAGAGCACAACCCCCTCAGCCGGGCGGTGCTCGAGGCGGCCCGGGCCGGTGGCCTGGTCATCCGCCAGTCATGGAGTGAGGGCTAGCATGCCCTGTGTCGGGTGCCTCGTGCAGGCCAGCGCTGGCCCAAACAGACCCTTTAGTTTGGGACTTTTTAACGCTGACATAACGCTGAATCCTCAAGATACCATGTAGTGGAGCCTGACTCAGGAGGTGGTGGGGTGCGTACATACAAGCTGGGTATTCTCTGGTTGGTGGTGAGCCTGGTGGCCTGTGACGGGGGTGGGCCGGGCAGCATCTCGGGACAGGTGGGGTTTTTCTCAAGCAATAGCGCCCCATCCCTTCGCACCTCCGAGCGCCTTTTTGCCCAAAGCCAGCCCGACGACTTCGTGCCCGGCGAGGTGCTGCTGAAGTTTCGCCCGGGCCTAAGCCTGCAGCGGGTGGAAAGCCTCCAGGCGGGTGGGGTTGTGCTGCAACGGGTGGAAGAGCTCGAGCCGGGTGGCCTGGCCCTCTACCGGGGGGTGGCCGACAAGGCCCAGACCCAGGCTGCGGTGGCGGCCCTGGCCCGCCGATCCGATGTGCTCTATGCCCAGCCCAACTACATCCGCCAGCTTTTCAAAACCCCCAACGACAGCTTCTACAATCTTCAATGGCATTATCCGGCCATCCACCTGCCCCAGGCCTGGGACATCGAAGACGGCACCAGCCGCACCATTACGGTGGCGGTGATCGACTCCGGCATCGTGAGCGCCCACCCCGACCTGCCCACCCCGGTGCTGGGCTACGACTTCATCTCCGACCCCCGCATCGCCAACGACGGGGATGGGCGGGACAACAACCCTGAGGACACCGGCAACGTGGCCTCCGGCGTGCCGGAAGAGGCCCTCAGTAATTACCACGGCACCCACGTGGCCGGCACCATCGCCGCCCGCAGCAACAACAACCTAGGGGTAGCCGGGGTGAGCTGGGGGGCCCGATTGGTACATGTGCGCGCCTTGGGGGTGGGCGGCGGCAGTGATGCCGACATCCTGGCCGGGTTGCGCTGGGCGGTGGGGCTTCCGGTTTCCGGGGTGCCCGCCAACCCCCATCCGGCCCAGGTGGTCAACCTGAGCCTGGGCGGATCAGGAGCCTGTAGCCCGGCCTGGCAGGACACCATTAATCAGGCCAACAACCAGCCGCAAAAGCCCATCCTGGTGGTGGCCGCGGGCAACAGTGCGGAAAACGCCGCCGGTTTTACCCCGGCCAGCTGCAGTGGGGTGATTACGGTGGGGGCCACCGAGACCCGGGGCTTCCGCAGCTACTACTCCAACTACGGGGCCCGCATCGATGTGATGGCCCCCGGGGGCGATGTTACCGTTGACCGCAATGGGGATGGGTATGCCGATGGGGTGCTGAGCTTGTTCAAGGACGACAGCAAGACGGGAGACGCTCAATTTATTTACGCTTTCTACCAGGGCACCTCCATGGCCGCGCCCCACGTGGCGGGGGTGGTCGCCCTGATGAAGGCCCGGCGGCCCGACCTGACCCTGGCCGAGGTTCTGGATATCCTCAAGAGCACGGCTATTCCGCTCGACTCGAGCCAGTGTACGGGCCGCCCCTCGGATCGGATTCCCTCCAGCTTTCCCACCCTTCAGGGGAGCGACTGCGGGGCCGGTTTGGTGAACGCCCAGGCCGCGGTGAGCGCCGCCGGTAGCCTAACCCCCAGCTTCACCTTGCAACTGAGCCCGGCCATAGCCAGCCTCAGCCCTGTTGTGGGTAGCAGCGTGGAAATTACGGTCAATATCGCCCGGGTTGCCGGCTTTGCCGACCCGGTCAGCCTGAGCCTGAGCGGGCTTCCGGCTGGGGTCAGCCACACCTTTAGCCCCAACCCCGCTTCGGGCAACCGCAGCACCCTGCGCTTGCAGGTGGTTAGCACCCCGGCCCAGGGGAGCTATACCCTCACCCTGAGCGGCAGTGGCGGCAGCCTGACCCGCACGGTGGGCCTGCCCCTGCAGATAGCCGCGCCACCCCCGCCCCCCAGCGTAGAGGGTACCGCGGTGGTCGCGCTCTTCGTGGCAGGAAACGGCGTTGACGTCAGTCGCTCTGGGGTTGGCATCGTGCGCCAGTCGGGCCTTCGTGCGCCCTATAGCATCCCCGACCTGGTGCCGGGCGAGTATGTGGTGATTGCCTGGAAAGACGTGGATGGCGACGACGAGATTACCCCCGGCGACTATCTGGGGGGCTACACCGACGAAAGCGGTAACCTGCTGCTGGTGCGCCCCACGCGCTCGGGGATTGATGTGCCGCTGGGGGTGCTCTCGGGCACCGGTAGCCTGCGCCTGCCTGGCTCGGAAGTCTCGCTACTGCCCAGCCTGCGGCAGGTATTGCGGCGCTAGGTCTACCCGGCAAAATGAAGGGGTGGTTGCCGCAGAGGTGGTGGTCATCGGGGCGGGGATTGCCGGGCTTTGCGTGGCCAGGGTGTTGCACGAGGCCGGGAAGGAGGTGCTGGTGGTGGCCCGCGAGCTGGGCGAGGCCAGCCGGGTGCCCGAAGCCCTGCTGAACCCGGTGCGGGGCAAGCGCGGAAGCGTGGCCCCCGAGGCCGAGGAGGCCCTGGCCGCCCTGTGGGACTTTTACCCCCGCTTTGTGCCCGTGCAGAAGGGGATTCTGCGCCCCGTGCCCCCGGCCCATCGGCCTGCCTGGAAGGAGAAGCTAAAGGGCCGGGGCATTCCCCACCAGTGGCTCGAGGAAGGGCTTTATCTGGAAAGCGCGGGCTGGCTCGAGACCACCCCTCTGCTCCACCGCTTGGCCCAGGGCCTGGAGGTGATCTACGCCGAGGTGGAACGCCTCGAGGGCCGCACCCTCCATCTCTGTACCCCGGCCCCGGCGACCTTATCTGCGGGCCTGGTGGTCTACGCCGGTGGGGCCAGCGGGGCTCACCTGGTGGGGTTGGGCGGGCGCTTTACCCCAGGCTCGGTGTTGCACACCCTCGAGCACTTCCCACAGGCCCGCGCCTACGGGGTGTATGTGGCCGGGCACAGCCTGGGCGGGAGCTACCTGCCCCACCGGTCCAGCTATACCCCCCACCAGACCCAGCCCGCCGAGGTGGAGTGGCTTTTGGCCGAGGCCGAAAAACTTCTCGGCTACCGCCCCAGGTGGGATGCCTCCTGGGCGGGGGTGCGTTACCGGCTGAACCGGCACTACCTGCGGCCCATCCCGGGGGGCTATGCCCTTACCGGGTTTGGCTCGGCGGCCTACTTCTACGCCCCCCTCTATGCACACCGGCTGTTGCAGCAGATAAACTAGGCGGCATGCGGCACCCCGAGTACCAGTACCTTGAACTCATGCGCTACGTCCTCGAGCACGGCACCCCCAAGACCGACCGCACCGGGGTGGGCACCCGCTCGGTTTTTGGCTGGCAGATGCGCTTCAACCTGGAAGAGGGCTTCCCTCTCCTCACCACCAAAAAACTGCACTGGAAAAGCATCGTCTACGAGCTGCTCTGGTTTTTGCGGGGCGAGACCAACATCGCCTTCCTCAAAGCCCACGGGGTGAGCATCTGGGATGAGTGGGCCAGTCCAGAGGGTGAGCTGGGGCCGGTCTACGGCAAGCAGTGGCGAAGCTGGGAGGGGCCGGATGGCAATGGCATTGATCAGCTTGGCTGGGTGGTGGAGGAGATCAAGAAGAACCCCGATTCGCGCCGGCTGGTGGTGAGTGCCTGGAATGTGGCCGACCTGCCCAAAATGGCCCTGGCCCCCTGTCATATCCTCTTTCAGTTTTACGTGGCGAATGGACGGCTATCCTGCTCACTCTACCAGCGCAGCGCCGATATCTTCCTGGGCCTGCCCTTCAACATCGCCTCCTATGCCCTCCTGACCCTAATGATGGCCCAGGTGACCGGCCTGAAGCCGGGGGCGTTCATCCACACCCTGGGGGATGCGCACCTCTACCAAAACCACCTCGAGCAGGCCCGCTTGCAGCTTTCCCGCGAGCCTCGCCCCTGGCCTAAGGTGGTGCTCAACCCCGAGGTGAACGACCTGTTTGCCTTTACCTACCAGGACATCGAACTAAAGGACTACAAGCCTCACCCGCGCATCCCCGCGCCGGTGGCGGTGTAAAGCCAGTTCGGGCCGACCATGAAAAAAATCGCCCTCATTGCCGCCATCGACCGGAACCGGGCCATTGGCCGGGGCGGGGCTTTGCCCTGGCACCTGCCCGACGACCTCAAGCGCTTTCGCGCCCTCACTCTGGGCAAGACCGTGCTGATGGGCCGCAAAACCTTCGAGAGCATCGGGCGGCCCCTACCCAACAGGCGCAACCTGGTGCTGACCCAGAACCCCAGCTTTCGGGCCGAAGGGGTGGAGGGGGTGCCATCCCTGGAAGAAGCGCTGCAAAGCGAGGGGGAGGTTTGGGTGATCGGAGGGGGGGAGGTTTACCGCCAGGCCCTGCCCCTGGCCACCCACCTCTACCTGACCCTGGTCGAGACCGAAGTGCCCGGCGCCGATGCCTTTTTCCCACCCTGGGAGCCCTCGGAGTGGCTCGAGGTCTATCGTGAACACCACCCCGCCGATGCCCGGCACGCCTTTGCCTTTACCTATCTAGACCTAGAGCGCAAATAAAGCCTCTTTTCGCTGAAGCCTTCACCATAGGGGCAAAAGATGTGGTCTCACCAGGGTTACCAGGGCTCCCCAAGAACAACTCCTCTAAGGAGGGAAGCGGTGCCCTTTAAGCTTTGCGTTAGACCAAGCCCAGACTGAGCTCTTGTTCTTCGAAGGCTATCTGGCCCTCCTTGAGGGTTACGAAGAGGTTGCGGCCAGGCCGGGTAAGGAGTTCGAGGGAGAGGGGGTCTTCGATTTTTTCCCGGATTAGGTTGCGCAGGATGCGGGTGCTGCCCTGCTTGGGGGCTTGCTCGACCAGCCAGGAAGCCACGGCGGGGTCGAAGCGCACGGTTTTTTCGCGGGACTCGAGTTCCTTGGCGATGTCCTCGAGCATAATCTGGGCCACCTGTACCAGCTCGGGTTCGCTCAGGTTGCGGAAACGGATGACCTCGTCCAGCCGGTCGAGGAATTCCGGGGTAAAGATGGCCTTCAAAGGGCTTTCAGTGTCCACCTCGCGGTTAGTGAAGCCAATGGCCGGACCCACGTTGAAGCCGGTGTTGGAGGTCATGATCAGGATGACCCGGCGGAAGTCCACTGTGCGGCCCAGGCCGTCGGTGAGGCGGCCCTCGTCCAATACCTGCAAGAAGGTGTTGTAGATGTCGGGGTGGGCCTTCTCGATCTCGTCGAGGAGAACCACGCTGAAGGGCTGGCGGCGCACGGCTTCGGTCAGGCGGCCGCCCTGCTCGTAGCCCACATAGCCTGGTGGGGCTCCGATCAACTTGGAGATAGAGTGGGGTTCCTGGAACTCCGACATATCGAAGCGGATGAGCGCCCGCTCGGAGCCGAAGAGCACCTCGGCCAAGGCTTTGGCCAGGTGGGTCTTGCCCACCCCGGAGGAGCCCACGAAGAGGAAGCTGGCCGAGACCCGGGTGCGCCCTCCCAGGCCCACCCGGCTGCGCCGCAGGGCGGCGGCCAGGGCGGCCACGGCCTCCTGCTGTCCGATGACCCGTTTGTTGAGTTCCTCTTCCAGCCGGAAGAGCTTGCTGTCGTCCTTGTCGTCTACGTAGACCCCGCCCCAGGAGTCCACCACGCTCTCGATGTCCTCGCGGGCCACCAGGGGGGTGCCATCTTCGTCCACTGCTACCGGCAGGCCCAGCGAGTCGTTGAGACGCACCCGGCTGGCCGCCTCGTCGATCAGGTCTATGGCTTTGTCGGGGAAGTTGCGCCCCGGCAGGCTGCGGATGCCGATTTTGACCGAGAGGCTCAGAATCTCGTCGGGAATGACCACCCCGTGGTGGGCCTCGTAGCGCGGGCGCAGCCCCTTAAGGATTTCCAGGGTCTCCTCGGGGGTGGGCTCGAGCACAATCACTGGCTGGAAGCGGCGCTCCAGCGCAGCATCCTTTTCGATGTAGCGGTGGTACTCACCGGTGGTGGTCGCCCCAATCACCTGAATCTCACCACGGCTTAGAGGAGGCTTGAGGATGTTGGCTGCGTCCAAGGTGCCCTCGGCGCCACCGGCCCCAATCAGGGTGTGCAGCTCGTCGATAAAGGCGACCACCTTGGCGTTTTTGAGTTCTTCGATGATCTGGCGCAGGCGCTCTTCGAACTCACCGCGGTATTTGGTACCGGCCACCACCCCGGCCAGGTCCACCGAGACGATGCGGGCCCCACGCAGCACCGGGGGCACCCGGCCCTCCACGATGGCCTGGGCCAGGCCCTCCACAATGGCGGTTTTACCCACTCCAGGGTCGCCCACCAGCACGGGGTTGTTCTTGGTGCGGCGGGCCAGGATCTGAATGACCCGGTTGATTTCCTCGGTGCGGCCAATGACCGGGTCGAGCTTGCCCTCGCGGGCCTCTTTGGTCAGATCCCGCCCGTACTCGTCGAGGAAAGGTGTGGCCACGGTTTTTTCTTTGCTCTGCTCGCCCGCTTGCGACAGCACCCGCCAGCGGATGGTGTCCACATCCTTGGCGTAGTGGGTCATGATGCGGTAGGCGATGCCATCGCCCTCGCGAATGATGCCCAGCAGGATATGCTCAGTGCCGATGACCTGGCTGGACATGTTGCGGGCCTCGGCCCCAGCCAGCTCCATGACCCGCCGGGCCCGGGGGGTTATGGCTGGAGGCTCGCCGGTGCGGCTTCCCTCCCCGCGGCCCACCAGCTCCTCGACCATCCGGCGCATGGCTTCCAGGCTTGCACCATACTCCATCAGGATGCGCGCCGCTGTGCCGCCTTCGCGCATCAGGCCCAGAAGCAGGTGCTCCGGCCCGATCATGCTATGCCCCAGCCGGCTCCCTTCCTCCCTGGCGTAGTGAAAAACCAACCTGGCGCGATCGTCGTACCTGTTCAAGCGCGAACCTCCTGGCATGTAGGACAAGTATCCATAGCGCCGCTGTCTTCCTATCCCAATAATACAGCATGCCACGTTCTTCTTAGGTGTTTGCGCCACACCTTACGTTGCCGCTTAGCGCAATCTAAGCGAAACATTAGACTTCCTAGCGAAACGTGGGCACTGGCCTTGATCGCCGGGTTTGGCCAAAGCGGGCTCACAGGCCTGAAAAAGAAAAAGCCAGGGAGGCGATTCCCTGGCCAAAGGGCTTTGTGGGTATTAGGGGAAGTACAGCCGCAACCCAAGCTCTACGCCAAACACGAACTGGCTAGCCCCTCCAGAGAACAGGAGGGCAGGCCGTAGTTCCACAAAATAGAACGCTTCTTCGGTTTCTACTTCCATTCCAACGCTACCGTTAGTGCTGAACCAGGTGCCGCCCAGAGGTGCGGTGCCAACCGTCAAGCCTCCACCGAAGTATAAGCCGGTCGGGCGCAGGAAGTAGAGCAGGTTTGCGTCCGCCTCAAGGTTGACGAGGGTGCTTCCGCCGGCCTTGAACCCCACGCCGCCGCGCAGGGCCAGGGGCCCAGTTCGGTTCCCAGCCGGGCCTGAAGACCCAGGCCCAAGCCGGATGCCAGGCTTAGAGCCCCCTCGCCGAATAACCGGCCTTGGGCTAGAGCCCCGCTTAGGAGGGCAACCAGAACGACTATCAGAAGTTTCCGCATGGCAAACCTCTGGCGGGCAGTATAGCAGCTTTTCTGCGTGGTTGTCTTAATGCTTACTTTTACAGTAAACTCCTTGCGAAAAGGAGAAAGTATGGCGCGCTGGCTAATTGTTGTACTTTGCTTTAGCTTTGCCTTGGCCCAGGAAGCGCTCCGACCCCCGGCGGGGTGGGAGGAAATTCGCCCGGGAGGGGCAGCGGTTTGCTCGGATGGTTCGCCCTGGCGTTTTTACGTGTCTCGAGGGGCCGCAGACCGGGTCATCGTCAACTTTCAGGGCGGAGGGGCTTGCTGGGACGGGGCCACCTGCAACCCCCAGTCGCGCCTGTACACCCCGCGTTTGCAAATCCAGGACTTGCAGGCGGGGCAGGGGGTTTTCAACCGTAACAACCCCGAGAACCCTTTCCGCGACTGGACCCACGTGTTTGTGCCCTACTGCACGGCCGATTTGCACTGGGGCAATAACACCGCCCGCTATGGCGACCTGACCATCCAGCACAAAGGGGCGGTCAATGCCCGGCAGGCTGTTTTGTGGGTGTTTAGCAACATTCCCAATCCGCAGAATGTGATGGTCACGGGCTGTAGTGCGGGGGGGTATGGCGCCATCCTGTGGGCTCCGTACTTCATGCGCCGCTATCCCAACGCCAGCGTAGTGCAGCTAGGGGACGCTGCTTTGGGGGTAGCCCCGGCCTCCTTTTTCCCGCTGGCCTCGGCGGCCTGGGGTATCCAGGGGGCCTTGCCGACCTGGGTGAGGGGCCTCGAGCCCGGCCGGCTTGGCTCCAACGACCTCTACCAAGCATTTGCCCAGGCCCACCCCAACCGCAGCTTTGCCCAGTACAGCACCTTGCTGGATGAGGTGCAGATTTTTTTCTATAGCCTGATTGTGGGCCAGCCCCGCCCCACCCCGGAAATTGCCCAGCAGTGGGTACAGGGCGCCCTGGCCAACCTGGCCGCCATCCAGCAGGCAGCCCCCAACTTCTACAGCTACCTGGCCCCGGGCACCCAGCACTGCATCATTGGGCGGCCCGAGTTTTACACCACCGAGGTCGGGGGGGTGCGCTTCGTGGACTGGGTGCGCAAGCTGGTAGCCGAAGGGAAGCCGGGCAACGTGGCCCCTCCCAGGTAGGGGAGTTTTGGGGATGGGCTGGTTTCCTTAGGTCTCCTGGCCCAGCCCTTCCCACTTTGGGTCTGCCCCTATTTCTTCCAGCAGGGCTTTTTTAGGGGCAAAGCTACTGAACCACCCGCGCAGGGAGGGCTCGAGGCTCACCAATAGTTTGTGCACGGTGGATTTCTTGAGCGGGGCCGCTTGCAATAGCCCACGCAGCAACGCATCGCCTTTTTCCTCCACCAGCCGGGTGGCCTCGGTGGTGAACTGCCCCTGGAACCAGAGCTGGTCGGTTAGGCTTTTGCGCTTGCGCTCGTAGCTGCCCAGGCTGGGCTCGAGGGGGGTCAGGTGGGCCAGCAGCAGGCCCCACTGTTTCGCCTGGGGGTATAGCTCCGGTAAGGCTTTAGTCAGTGCGAGCAGATAAAGGTAGTTGGCCAGGAACTCGTCTACCCAGCGGGTGCGGGTGCGGAGCCTCCAGGCCACCGCCACCGCGTGGGCGTACTCGTGGCCCAGGTTGAGATCGAGGAAGTCACCCGGCTGGCCGGGGGGCCTGCCGGCCTTTTGCACCGCAGGTATTATGGCCTCGAGGAGCCGCCAGATTAGGCGCTCGGGGTAGCGGGCCGGCAGGAACAGGTAAAGCCCTTCCCGGAGGCTGGTGCGCTGAAAGGGGAAGCCGTAGGGGTGGTGGGTGCGGGCTTTCCAGTCGGCCTCGTTCAGCACCAGCAGGTGCACCGGTGGAATGGGGGTGTAGGCCACCAGCGCCTCCCGTAAGGCCAGCAGGTAGGCCTGCAAGGCCCGCCCCCGCAACAGCGCCCCTTCCGAGACTTGCAAGGGTATATGAGGATGGGGGAGGGCCTGCACGGCTAAGCGTACCCCAGCACCGCTTTGCGCTTCTCTCCCCAGGCTAAGGCGCTGGCGATGCCCTCCTCGATGGAGTGCTGGGCTTGCCAGCCCAGAAGCTCGAGGGCCCGCTCGGCATTGGCATAGGCTCCGGCCACATCCCCCGGGCGGGGCGGGGCCTCTCGCTTGGGAATCGCCCGCCCCCAGACCCGCTCAAAGGCCGCCACCAGCTCCTTGACGGTGACCCCGTGGCCGGTACCCAGATTAATTACGGTGTAGGTGCTCTGGGTTTTTGCCAACACATGGTCGAACTGTTCGACCGCTTTTAAGTGGGCCAGGGCCAGATCCCATACGTGGATGTAGTCGCGGATGCCCGAACCGTCTCGGGTGGGCCAGTCTACCCCGGTAATCACGAACTCCGGCAGCTTGCCCAGGGCCACATCCACCAGCTTGCCCAGCACGTGGCTGGGTTCGCGCACGTGGATACCCGAGCGCAGTTTGGGGTCGGCCCCGATGGGGTTGAAGTAGCGCAGGGCGATGCCGCGCAGAGGGGTGGCCCGGGAAAGGTCTTGTAGCACCATCTCCATCATGTACTTGGTGCGGGCGTAGGGCGAGTTGGGTTTGAGGGGGGCCTCCTCGGTCACCTTGAACCCTGGTACCGCGTCGTAGATGGAGGCCGAGGAGCTGAACACCACCCGGGTATAGCCCAGCTCGGCCAGGTTGTGGAAGAGCTCGAGGCTCTTGCACACGTTTTCGCGGTAGTATAGATAGGGTTTTTCCACCGACTCCGGCACCACAATCAGCGCCGCGCAGTGGATGGTGCTGTGGATGTCGGGGTGCTCTTGGAAGATGCGCTCTAAGAGGGCGCGGTCGGCGATGTCGCCCTGGTAGAAGATTTTGCCCTCGGTGAAGGCTTTGGGGCCGGTGACCAGCGAGTCGAGCAGAACGGGGGTGTGGCCGTGGTCGAGCAGGGCGTTGGCGATGGTGCTGCCGATGTAGCCAGCGCCCCCGGTGACGAGGACTTTCATAGGCCCGATTTTACCCGCAATAGCTTTAGTATCTAGGCATGGGCGCTTTGGATGGCCTCAAGGTTCTCGATCTCTCACGCATTCTGGCCGGTCCCTTCTGCACCCAGATGCTGGCCGATTTAGGGGCGGAAGTCTGGAAGGTCGAGCCCCCCAAGGGCGACGATACCCGAAGCTGGGGCCCCCCCTTCATCGCTCCTGCGCCAACCCCGCCGGGCTGGGTAGTGGCCGAGCAGGGCGAGAGTGCCTACTACCTCTCCTGTAACCGGGGCAAGCGAAGCCTGGTGGTGAACCTCAAGCAGCCTAAAGGCCAGCAGATTGTGCAGGAGCTGGCGGTGCGGGCCGATGTGCTGGTGGAAAACTACAAAACCGGCGACCTGGCCCGCTATGGCCTGGACTATGCTACGTTGTCCAGGCTGAACCCTAGGCTCATCTACCTTTCCATCACCGGCTATGGCCAGACCGGCCCCAGGGCAGCGGAGCCCGGCTACGACGTGGCGGTGCAGGGGCTATGCGGCATCATGTCGGTCACGGGTGAGCCGGAGGGCCCCCCTATGCGGGTGCCGGTGGCCTGGATCGACCTGATGACCGGCCTGCATGGCGCGGTTGCGGTGCTGGCGGCCTTACAGGAGCGCGCCCGAAGCGGCCTGGGGCAGCACCTCGACCTGGCCTTGTTCGATGTGGGGCTGGCGGCCATGGTCAACCTGGCCCAGAGCTACCTGCTCACCGAAACGCTGCCCCAGAGGCTAGGCAACGCCCATCCCCAGATTGTCCCCTACGGGGCTTTTCAGGCTGCCGACGGCTGGTTCATGCTGACCATCGGCAACGACGAGCAGTACCGCCGGGTCTGCCAGGCGGTGGAATGCCCGGAACTCTGGGACGACCCCCGCTTCCAGACCAACGCGGGCCGGGTTATCCACCGGGCCGAGCTTCTGTCCCGCCTCGAGGCCCTCCTGCGCCAGCGCCCCCGGGCCTTCTGGATGGCCCGCTTGACCCAGGCGGGCGTACCAGTGACCCCGGTCAACAACCTGGCCGAGGCCTTCGCCGAACCCCAGGCCCAGGCTCGCGGTATGCGCCAGGAGGTGGCCCACCCCAGCCTGGGTATCCTTCCGCTGGTGGGCTCGCCCCTGGCCCATTTTTCCCGCACCCCGGCCCAGATTGGCACCCACCCGCCCCTACTGGGGGAGCATACCGAGGCCGTGCTTACGGAGGTGCTGGGCTATACCCCAGCCCAGGTGCGGGCTTTGGCCGAGGCAGGGGTGGTCGGGTTGGGCCAGGGGAGGAGTTGAGCCTATGGGCAAAAGCAAGCGGATGGGCATCGTGTGGATTCGTTTTTGGCTCGGGATGCTGGGCCTCTGGCTGCTGCCTTCCTGTTTACCGCTATACCAGGTGCGCCAGGTAGAGGGCTTGCTGGGGCCAGTGGCGATTATCTACGACCGTTGGGGGGTGCCGCATATCCGCGCCCAAAACGACGTGGACGTGTTTTTTGCCCAGGGCTACGTGCACGCCCGTGACCGGCTTTTTCAGATGGAGTTGGGACGGCGGGCGGCCCAGGGCCGCTTGGCTGAGGTTTTGGGCCGTGGGGCCCTCGAGCAGGACCGCTTCTTCCGCACCTGGGGGTTTTACCGGGCGGCGCAGGCTTCGCTGCCCTACCACACCGAGTTTGCTCGCCAGGCCCTCGAGGCTTACGCTGCCGGAGTCAACCAGTTCATCCGCGAGGGGGCTTTGCCCCTGCCTTTTAGCCTTTTGGGCTTCACTCCCGAGCCGTGGACGCCCGCCGATAGTCTGGCTTGGGGCAAGCTTCAGTCCTACGAGCTGGGCCAGGTCTGGCAGGACGAGATCGACAACAGCTACCTCCTGCGCCAGGCGGGGCCGGAGGCTTTTGAAGAACTGCGGGGAAGCTACCCTGCTGGCTGGCCCACCATTTTGCAGCCAGGGGAGGCCTCGAGCCTAGGGGCAGCCCTGGCTGGCAAGCCAGCTCCGACCACCCTACAGGAGGCCACCCTAGCCGCTATGCAGCAGGTAGCCCAGCTTTCCCGCGGTTTGGATTTTGCCCCGTATGGCCCTGACCAGGGCTCGAACAACTGGGTGCTGAGCGGGGCCCGTACCACCACCGGCAAGCCCTTGCTGGCCAACGACCCCCATCTGCGCCTGCAAAGCCCGGCCCTGTGGTATATCGCCGACCTGCGTGGCCCCACCTTCCAGGCCATGGGGGCCACCATCCCGGGGATGCCGGGGGTGTTGTTGGGCCGCAATGACCGGGTAGCCTGGGGGGCTACCAACGTGCGCCCGGATGTGATGGACCTCTTTGTCCTCGACCTCGAGGGCGATGCCTACCGCACCCCTGCCGGGCTGGTGCCCCTGCGGGTGCGCCAGGAGGTGATCCGGGTGCGGGGGGGTGAGGCGGTGGCCATCCAGGTGCGGGAGAGTGCGCATGGCCCCGTGATTTCCGACCTGGGGCCCGCTTTTCAACGGCCTGGCCTGACCCCAGGCATGGCTATGGCTGGCCCTGATCAGGCAGTAGCCGTGCGCTGGACCGGACTAGACCCCCAGGACACCACCCTGGACGCCTACCTGGCCATGAACCGAGCCCAAAGCGCAGCGGAGTTCCGCCAAGCCCTACGCCGCTACGTGGCCCCTATGCAGAACTTTGTGTATGCCGATGTAGAAGGGAATATCGGCTACTTTGCCCCGGGTTGGCTTCCCCTGCGCGACTGGGATGGACGCTTTCCCGCCAGCGCCAGCCGGGGGCAGGACTGGAAGGGGTTTGTTCCCTTCGAGCAGCTGCCCCAGGTCGCCAACCCTCGCGAAGGCTTTATCTCGAGCGCCAACAACCGGGTCTTACCTCACGGTGGGCCGGATGTCTCCACCTATACCACCGAGGTTTTCCGGGCCCAGCGCATCCGCGAGCTGATCCTGGCCACCCCACGGGCCAGCCTCGAGGATATGGCCGCCTGGCAGGGGGATACCTACTCCCTCATCGCGCGGGAACTGCGGCCCGGCCTGCTGGCCCTACGCCCCCAAAGCCCGGCGGCCCAGCGTCTGCAGGAGGCAGTGCGGGACTGGGATCTCCGGGCCGAGCTGGACTCGGTGGGGGCCACGGCCTTTGCCTTCTACTACCGCGAAATTGCCACGATGCTCGAGGACGAGCTGGGCCTGCGCTACCCTCCGGTACCCTATACCTTTGTGCGCACCCTGCGGGAGAACGGGCGTTGGTGCAGGAATGCCGCGGCAGGTATCCAAAACTGCGCGGCGTTCATGGCCCAGGCCCTAGAGAAAGCCGGCGCTGAGCTAGAGCACCGGCTGGGCTCCGACTCCGCCCAGTGGCGCTGGGGTAGCCTGCACCGGGCGGTTTTCAACTCGCCTTTGGGGGCCTTCCCCCTGGTGGGGGGGCTTTTCACTCGCACCATTCCCACCCCTGGTGCCATGCATACTGTAAACGTAGCCAACTACAACCAAGACACTTTCCTTCACACCAGCGGGGTCAGCTTGCGCACCCTGTTCGACTTCGCCGATCTCGACAACAGTCGCATCATCTACCCCATGGGCCAGTCGGCCGATCCCTTCAGCCCCCACTTCGACGACTTACTGTGGCGCTGGCGCGACCGAGAGTACATCCCCCTCAGCACCCGCCCTGCCGACTGGGGGCCTTCCTGGCGCCTCGAGCTTAGACCCCAATGAAAAAAGGCCCCCTGTATGGGGGCCTTAGCGGAAGAATCTCAAGACTGGTGGGCGCTACTGGGGTTTACCTTGATACTGGGGCCCATGGTGGTCGAGAGGTAGACCGAGCGCAGGTAGGTTCCCTTGGCGCTTTCGGGCTTGGCGCTCTCCACTGCCTTGATGAAGGCCCGCAAGTTGTCGGCAATTTTCTCAGGAGCAAAGCTGGCTTTGCCGATGGGAGCGTGCACTACACCGGTCTTATCGTTGCGGAACTCGATGCGACCCGCCTTGATTTCCCGTACAATCTCTCCGATGTTGAAGCCCACGGTACCAGCCTTGGGGTTGGGTAGCAGACCCTTGGGCCCCAAGATGCGCCCCAGCTTTGAGCCTACCGCCCCCATGACATCGGGGGTGGCCACCACAGCATCGAAATCCGAGCGGCCATCCAAAATTTCCTGGATGATCTCTTCACCTGCGGCAATATCGGCCCCAGCAGCCTGGGCTTCGGCGATTTTCTCCCCTTTGGCGATGGCCAATACCCGCACGGTGCGACCCGTTCCATGGGGCAGGGCTACCGTGGAGCGCACGTTTTGGTCGGACTTTCTAGCATCAATGCCCAGCTTGACGTGCACTTCCACCGTCTCATCGAAGCGGGCGCTTTTGATTTGCGGGATAAGGGCCGCTGCTTCATCAATGGAGTAGACCTTGTTCAGGTCAACTTTTTCCAGCAGGGCGCGATAACGCTTTCCGTGCTTAGGCATTGGGCACCCCCGTAACCTCTACCCCCATGGCTCGGGCCGAGCCGGCGATCTGGCGGGCCGCAGCCTCCAGATCACTTGCGTTCATATCGGCCATTTTTTGCTTGGCGATCTGCAAGCACTGCTCCCAGGTGAGGGTACCCACCTTCTCGCGGCCCGCTTTGCCCGAACCCTTCTCAATGCCAGCCGCCTTGCGAATCAGGTACGACGCCGGTGGGGTTTTGGTGATGAAGGTGAAGGAGCGATCGGAAAAGATGGTGATCTCCACCGGCACAATGGCATCGCCCATGTTGGCGGTGGCGGCGTTGAAAGCCTTGACGAACTCCATGATGTTGGCACCGTGTTGACCCAGTGCCGGACCAACCGGGGGCGCGGGGGTGGCCTTGCCCGCTGGGAGCTGCAACTTGACCACAGCAGCGATCTTCTTCATTTCGACTTCCTCCTTTGTTTTGTTCGGCTCCCACGAACTTCGTGGTTTTGTCGCCGAGGCGCTTGTGCGCCTGCTTAGAGCGGATAGCCGTGGCTACCAGCAAAAAGCCTTGTGCCCAATGGTTCACCTAAGAGCGAACCACTTGCGAAAACTCGAGCTCTACCGGGGTCTCCCGCCCAAAAATGGAGACCAACACCTTGACCTTTTGGCGCTCTAGGTTGACCTCGCTTACCACGCCGGTAAAGTCGGCGAAGGGACCCGAGACCACCCGCACCACATCGCCCTCTTTGAAGGTGACCTGGGGCTTGGGGGCCTCTTTCTTACCGGCCAGACCCGAAACCTCCAACAGGTGCTGCACCTCGTCGGGGGTGAGGGGTACCGGGTGGGTGGCAGTGCCGACAAATCCGGTTACGCCGGGGGTGTTGCGCACCACTTCCCAGGCCTCATTGACCTCGCCGGGGGTGTCGCCCAAGTCCACCAGCACATAAATGTAACCAGGGTAGAGCTTGCGGCGCACCACTTCTTTCTTGCCCCCTTCGCGGTGCTCCACCACTTCCTCGGTGGGGATCAAAACCTGGAAGATTTTGTCCTGCATACCGAGGGCCTTCACCCGTTGCTCGAGGTTCTGCTTGACCTTATCCTCGTAGCCTACGTAGGTGTGGACGGCGTACCATTCAATGCTCATAGGCGTTCCAGGGAATCACGGCAAACGCACCGTGATAAAGCGGAAGATGGCATCAATCAGCCCTAGAGCGACCATAGCCACCGCGGCGAAAACCAGAATCACCTGGGTTGATTCGATGATTTCTTGCCGGGTGGGCCAGGTCACGCGGGAAAGCTCGGCCCGGGCTTCGCGGAAGTAGTTCACAATCCGGGTGCCAATAGGGCGCCGGGTGGCGGTGTTCTGCTCTTGGGCCATATAACCCGCCTTTACACCTTAACTTCCCGGTGGGGGAGGTGCTTGTCGCACCAAGGGCAGTATTTTTTGAGCTCGAGCTTGGCCGTGGTGTTGCGCTTGTTCTTCTCGGTGGCGTAGTTGCGGCGCTTGCACCCCGTGCATTCCAGGAGCAGCTTGATTCGTACCTCGCTTGCCATACGGTTCCTCTTTCAGCCTTCGGCCCAGCCAGGTTTTGCGGCCTGGCCGGGCCCTCAAGCTACAAGCTAATAGTTTAGCACGTTACTCGATGATCTTGGACACCACGCCAGCCCCCACGGTGCGGCCCCCTTCGCGGATGGCGAAGCGCAGACCCTCCTCCATGGCGATGGGC
>FWPU01007399.1_pt1 | contig 20275 bp, 16 predicted proteins | sample 2228361 | NCBI WGS metagenome assembly FWPU01 (sample SAMEA103939777, study PRJEB20133) | metagenome
ATGTTTTAAAAATAATAAAAATAAAAATTTAAGTTATTGATAATCAATAGATTAAATTTTTATTGAAAAATATTTTGGACAATAGTGATTTTGAATTATATCTTGAAAATTTTTGCCGAGATATCTGCCTTGTTGAATTGCGGCAGGTGCAACCATCGGATGACCATGTGGAAAGTTCTCGGATGTTTGTAAAGCCAAATCGCCAATAGCAAATACATTATCAAGATTAGGTATTCTGAAATATTTGTCTACTATGATACGATGATCCTTGCTGAGTAATGTTTTTTCAATACCTGCCAGGGCATTGCCTTTTACCCCTGCAGTCCAAATTACGGCACCGGCGTTGATAGTTTGCTGTTTATCAGTAGTAAGGATATTGCCATCGTAGTTTTTTACCACGGTATTCAACATGATTTCAATCCCCATTTCTTGAAGGTATTTAAATGATTTTTTTGAAAGTTTTTCGTGCATATTTCTTAATAAACGATCACCGGCTTCAATCAAAAAAATCTTTATTTCATTTGAATCCAAATCGGGATAGTCATTTGGGACAACATATTTTTTGAACTCGTCCAGAGCGCCGGCAGTTTCCACTCCGGCAGGCCCACCCCCTACAACTACGAAAGTTAAAAGCGATTTGCGTTTTTCCGGATTGCCTATGGCAACAGCCATTTCTAAATTTTGTAGAATAAGGGATCTGATATCCAATGCTTCCTGAATGGTTTTCATTCCGACAGCATTTTTTTCAATATCATTTAACCCAAAAAAATTTGTACAACTTCCGGACGCCAAAATCAAATAATCATAGTGTATTTGTCCAATCTCGGTATCGAGCGTTTTTTCCGAAAAGTTTACCGAAAAAACTTTAGTCATTCGAAAATGAAAATTAGGATAATTTTCAAACATTTTTCTTGCAGGAAAAACAATACTGTCGGGTTCTATGCCACTGGTGGCCACTTGGTAAAGCAAGGGTTGGAATTGGTGAAAATTGTTTTGATCCAGTAAAACGATCTGAAAAGGTTTACCTTTCATGGCCTTGATAAATGAAAAACCGGCAAAACCACATCCTACGACAACAATTCTAGGAAGTTTTGATTCCGGAATATAAACATCATGGATTTGATTGTCCATATTTGTAAATTTTTGCCCGTAATTATTAAAAAATCCTAATTAAAAAAATATTTTTAACATAAAATTCAAAGGTCATTTAGAAATGAACTAATGTATGTGTTGGTGTGACCGGGTTTTCTGTGCATTTGTCTGCTTGGACTCTTCCGGTTGCATCATGCTTTTTTTGCCGGAAAGTTGGGCTGCCGCATCAATTCTGAAGGTGCCGTTTACGGCAATTTCTTCTCCTTCTTTCAAACCGGATTTGACAATATAAAAATCTCCCATGTCTGCGCCAAGTTCTATTTCCCGCATTAAAAATGTCGGAGTGGACCGCTCCGGTACAGCCACATAAACAATAGAACGCTTGCCGGTCCATAGAACGGCTGATTTGGGAATGATCAATTGTTCAACGTCATTATTTAATTTTGAACGGATCAGGCCATCAACATACATTTCCGGCAGTAGATCGAGTTTTGGATTATAAAAATCAACCCTGATGAAAGCAACTCTGCGTTGAGGGTCGATAAATGGCATGATGTAATCTACTTTGCCCCGATACAATTGATTGCCTTTGCCTTGCACCATAAATTCAACGCTATTGCCTAATTTAATCCAGGGCAGGTCAGATTCGTATGCTTCAAGTAATATCCACAAATGAGAAAGATCGGCAATTTCAAAAAGTCCTTGCCCTTCTTTTACATGATCGCCATTTTCAACCATTCGTTTCATCACAATTCCGTCATAATCCGAAAGAATATCGATATACTCTACAATTTCACCTTTTTGTTCAATCATTTGAATTTGTTCATCCGTCAATTTCCATAGTTTCAATTTATTTCTCACCGATTGATACAATTGAGGGTTGATTGATTTAATTTTCATGGCTTCAAATAATTCTTTTTGTGCCGTCAACAACTCGGGAGAATAAATTTTTGCCAATTTTTGTCCTTTAAAGATACGTTCCCCTGTGAAATTCACATACAATCTTTCGATTCGGCCGGGGATATGTGCCGATTGTGTATAGAGATATCTTTCATCGGGTTTGATGCGTCCCAATAAACGAATTTCTTTCTGAGCCGTAGATTTTCTTACCACATCTGTTTCTATTCCTGCCAAACGGGCAGCTTCCGGGCTTATACTGATTTCATTTGGATCGTGATGGTGTTTGTTTTTTTTCTTTTGTGTATTGGCAGGTATCAAATCCATGCCGCATATCGGACATTTGCCGGGTTTATCCATTCTGATTTGTGGATGCATAGAGCAAGTCCAAACAACTTCTTCGTTTTGCACAATGTTTGTTTTTTTCTGTCGGTTTTTTTTAGATGAGCCCGATATAATAAATAATCCAACGATGATACCTAAAATAAATACAAGTAATAGTTGGATAAAACGGTTTTTTAAAAAATTTTTCATGGTCATAAAATTTTAATTCCCTAATAAATATTGCAAAAATGCCATCGCTGTCAGTTTGTCAACAATGGCTTTTTCTTTTTCGAGCCGATATTGAAGGAGTAGTTTCTCCATCCGTAGTATTTCGTCAAAATTGTTGTTGTCATTGGCGTATGATTCCATCAAAATATTGATGGTTTTTTCGGCCAGGGCACTCTGAGTTGTATATAGTAATTTTCTTCTTTGAGCATCTTTAAATTCGGTTTCGGCTTTTTCAAAAAGGTTTTCGAGATCATAACCGGTTTGTTGCAGTTGGTTTTTGCTTCCATCATATTTTATTTGTGCTTCTTCGATCATTGCTTTGTATTTTTGACGGTAAAGAGGTATCGTAACCGTAATCATCGGAAACATGATCATGTCTTTGCCATTGTTGGATGCATCGGCCATGGGATTTAACGAGGGCTTGATGTAGGTATATCCTGCTCCGGCAGAAAAAGATGGCAAGCTGCTTTGATATGCTGCTTTTGTCTCTAATAAATAAGTTTCTATTTTTCTTTCGATCAATTTAACTATGGGGCTGTTGGTTAAAATGCTATCCAAAAAACTGCGGGGCAGTTCAGCTATTGTGATGGTGTCTTGAATGCCGGGTAAAATTGGATTTTCGACACCTGTAAGATTTTTCAATTTAACCATCAAATCTTGCAATTTATCTTGAAGCAATAGAATTTGATAATTTAGATCGTTGATTTCAATCTCAATTCGGAGTTCGTCGGCAAGTGTCGTTTGTCCGGCTTCAATCTTAATAAGGGTGTAACTGCGAATGGTTTCCAGAATCCGTATGTTTTCTTTGGCAATATCGATAGATTGTTGTAAAAAGTAAATTTGATAGCAAGTTTCTTTTACTTCATAAAACAATTTTGATTTTTCTGTCAAAAATTCTTCATAACGTGTGCGGGCAACCATAGTTGCAATATCTTGTTGTGTTTTGAGCAATCCAAACCAAGGAAAATGTTGCATCAATGTGATGGACCAACGTTGTTGTCCCATTCCCATGTCCGGACTTTGAATAAAATAATTGAAAGCTATTTGTGGGTCGGGGAGTTGCCCGGCTTGAGGCAAAAGTTTCAAGGCAGCCATGTATTCAGAAAATTTTGTTTTCAACCCCGGATTGTTATTGGCTGCGGCAATTAAATAATCATTCATGCTCTTTTGAGACATTAGTTGATGGCAAGCCAATATGACAAATGCAAATAGATAAATCTTTTTCAGTAAACAGATGGTTTTCATGTGTTTAAAGTTTTTTGTTTTTTAATGGCATTTTCTCTCCAAATGCATTGGAAAACAGGCACCATAAAAATAGTCATCAGTTGGATGAGCATTCCGCCAAATGTTGGAATAGCCATAGGCACCAATATATCCGAACCTTTGCCTGTTGATGTAATAACCGGAATGAGGGAGATAATGGTGGTTGCAGCAGTCATCATAGCCGGTCTTACGCGTTTTTTACCTGCTTCGATCACCGACAATCTTACTTCTTCAATGGTTTGAGGGTTGTTTTTAAGAAAGGTTTCGTGAATATAAGTACCCATAATAACGCCATCATCGGTGGCAATGCCAAACAATGAAATAAAACCCACCCATACGGCCACACTCATGTTGATTGTGTGAACTTGAAACAAATCACGCATTGGCACTCCGGCAATTTCAAAATTGAGGAACCATGGTTGACTATATAACCATAGCATAATAAACCCACCGGCAAGGGCAACAAACACTCCTGAAAAATGAATGGTTGATGCCGTGATGCTTTTAAATTGCATATAAAGAAGCAGAAAAATCAAAATCAAGCTGACCGGAACAATTATCATCAACCGTTTGGTGGCGCGAATTTGATTTTCATAGTTGCCTGTAAATTCATAGGTTACACCTTGCGGAAGTTTTAATTGATCGGAATTTATTTTTTTCTGCAAAAAATTATTGGCTTGTTCCACAACATTTACTTCGGCCCAATTTTCTTTTTTGTCAAAAATCACATAAGAAGTAAGGAAAGTATTTTCACTTTTGATCATTTGAGGTCCGCGTTCAAATTTTATGTCTGCAATCAATTCCAAAGGGACAAAAGAGCCCGAGGGAGTAGAAAACAAGATTTTTTTCAACTGTTCAGGTTGATCCAACCATTCGCGGGGATAACGCAATCTCACAGGATAGCGTTCCCGTCCTTCTACGGTGGTAGTGATGGTTTTGCCCCCAACCAATAATTCCAATTGTTCCTGAAATTGTTTGACGGTTAAACCATAACGGCTCAACCATTCGCGTTTTGGAATGATTTCCAAATAAGGCTTGCCCACAACCCTGTCGGCAAATACAGAATTAGGTTCAATGCCGGGCACTTCTTTGAGTGCTTTTTCAAGCATGAGTCCGGCTTGTTCCAATGTTTTCAAATCAGGTCCATAAATTTTGATTCCCATGGGCGCCCGCATACCGGTTTGCAACATTACCAGCCGGGTTTGAATGGGTTGTAATTTTGGAGCCGAAGTAAGACCCGGAAAGTCGGTTTTTTCTACAATCTCTTGCCAAATATCATCCGGGGAGTGAATGTGTGGGCGCCATTGGCGGAAATATTCACCATCCGGGTCTATTATTAAACTGTCGGTAGGAATCTTACGAAATGGGTCTTTCCCATATGCATATCTATGACCGTTTTTTAAAATAAATCGCCCTTGCTCATCCACTTTAAAGCGCAATCTCCGGCCGTTTTGATCTGTTTTGTATTCCGGGAGATAATTGATGATATTTTCAAACATTGAAATAGGTGCAGGATCGAGAGCAGAATTGACACGCCCCCATTTGCCCACCGTTAGTTCTACTTCCGGAATTGACGAAACAGAACGGTCCAATTGAGCGATCACTTCGGTGTTTTCTTCTACTCCACTGTGAGGCATGGTGCTCGGCATCAATAAGAATGAACCTTCGTCGAGATCGGGCATAAATTCTTTGCCAAGTCCGGGGAAAGTTTGACTAAAATAATGAAACAAAGATGATTTTTTCATGGATTCGGGCAGAAACCCGAAAATTTTGTCTGCTCCCCAATAGGATAAGCATCCAAAAAAGATGGTAAAAGCCGGAATGATTAAAAACTTGACTTTGTTTTCGAGCGCCCACCTTAACACCGGCACATAGAAAAATACCATCAAATATAACACTCCCAATACAATAGTTGTAATAAATCCGACAAACAAAAAATTAACTATGAACAATTGTTGTGGACCTAGAGGCAACCATTCGTGTGTAAGATAATAGATCACCGTAAGAATAATCACGATTAATTGAGCTTTTGTGGAAGTGAACCAAATTTTTTGAGGCCAATAATCTTCCAACAAAGCAATAGAGCCATATAAAAGAGCTGTTAGACCAAGGAAGTTTTTAAAAAAGATCAATAAGTAAATACCTGCCAAGCATAAAATCAAATAAGAGATTTTTTTCCACTTTAGGCGTGTGATTCTGATGGAAAAGAACCAATAAGCCAAAGTAGGCAGAATGAAAACACCCAAAATAAACGAACCTGCAAGTGCCAATGTTTTGGTTGTTGCCAAAGGGTGGAAAAGTTTTCCTTCCGGGCCTTCAAGAGCAAAAACAGGCAGAAAACTGATTAAGGTGGTAGATAGTGCTGTCAGGATTGCGCCGGAAACTTCTGAAGTTGCTTGAAAAATAGTATTCAACAAGGCTTTACCTGAGGGATTTTCTTCCGGAAGCAATTCAATATGACGAATTATATTTTCTGTAAATACAATGCCAATATCCACCATCACACCTATCGCAATGGCAATTCCGGAAAGAGCAACGATGTTGGCTTCAACACCTGTCCAACGCATAAAGATAAAGCTAAGGAGGACTCCTACCGGCAAAAGACCTGAAATAATAAAAGAGGCTTTGAGATTAAAAATTAAAACCACAACAACCAGAATTGTAATCAAGATTTCATGGTTGAGTGCCGATTCAAGAGTGCCTAATGTTTCTCTAATCAAAACCGAGCGATCGTAAAAAGGTACAATGGTTACTTGGGAGATGGTACCATCGCTTAGTTGCTTTTTGGGCAAGCTTTGTTGAATTTTTTTAATGGCATTTTTAACATTTTCGATAGTTTTCATTGGATTTGATCCAAAACGCGCCACTACTACCCCGCCAACGGCTTCCATTCCGTCTTTATCGAGTCCCCCTCTGCGTGGAGCCGGACCTATAGAAACGTATGCAATATCCTTGATTCTCACAGGCGTGTGATTATATTCTTTTACCACACTTTGCTCCAGGTCATTAAGCGAACGGATATAGCCGATTCCGCGAATGAGATATTCCACTTTGTTGAATTCCAAAGTTCTTGCTCCTACATCCAGATTGCTTTGAACAATGGCTTTGTAAACATCTTCAACCGTAACATTAAAAGCTTTCATGGCTTCGGGGTCGAGGTCAATCTGATATTCTTTGACATAACCGCCGATACCTGCAACTTCTGCTACGCCATCCACGGCAGTCAGAAGATATTTAATGTAAAAATCCTGCAATGTTCGAAGTTCGTGTAGGTCCCAGCCGCCCACGTTTTTCCCTGTTTTTGGATCGAGGCCTTCGAGGGTATACCAAAAGATTTGACCAAGTGCTGTTGCATCAGGCCCTAATGTTGGGGTGGCATCAGGAGGAAGCAATCCTTCAGGCAAAGAATTTAACTTTTCGAGTATCCGGCTCCTACTCCAGTAAAATTCAACATTTTCTTTGAAGATTACATATATCACTGAAGCGCCAAACATGGAGGTGCTTCTAATGGTTTTTACGCCCGGCACTCCCATCAATGCTGTGGAGAGGGGATAAGTTATTTGATCTTCGACATCTTGAGGCGAACGTCCGGGCCATTCGGTGTAAACAATTTGTTGATTCTCGCCAAGATCAGGAATGGCGTCAACCGGCACGGGATTTCGTGGTAAAAAATCTATATCCCATGGAAAAGGGGCAGTGGCAATCCCGCCAAAAATAATGGCAAGCAACAATATAAAGGTAATTACACGGTTTTCTAAAAAATATTTTATGATTCTGTTCATAATATCATTAAATTTTGATGAACCAATGACAGATAAAAGAAAATGGAGCAGGAGAACTCAAAAAGAAAAGAATTTGTTCTCCAAAGAGAGAATCATCACAATCTTAAGTTGCAAAAAAATAGAAATGCAGGTAATTGAAATTTCTCCGGAGAGCCGGGAGGATCATGAATAGAAATATTGTCGAAACAATTAAAATGATAAACTAACGAAAAAAGAATTAAATCGACAAAATGAAACTTTTCGGAAATATTTTTGAATATAGAAGAAACAACTTCGGCTTGTGTGTTTATTTGAAATTTTTCGATTTTGTTTTGACAACAATTGGATTGTAAAGCAGGATTGTTTTCACAGGAATAGGACCGTTCTTGGACCATGCCACAAGAAAGGTCATGATGGACGATTTGCCAATCGCTTTTTACCAAACGGCCACCACAGTAATGCCGGTTGTAACTAAAACCAGCAGACAAAAACAAATACCAAATGGCAAACAATATGGCAAAAATTGACCACATTGTAAAACAAAATTAATAAATTTTTTTAAAGTTTGAGCGAAATCATTAAACCATCTCTAACAGGAAGAAGGACGTTAAAAAATTGCTCATTCGATTTTAGTAAATTAAGATATCTGATAATACCTGCCGTGTCATCATCAGCGGATGAGGGTTTTAGCACTTTTCCGTTCCTTAAAACATTGTCGGCAATGATTATCGAACCCGGTTTCAAATTTTTTTGCAGTGCTTTAAAATAATCCGGATAATTTTCTTTATCGGCATCGATAAAAACCAAATCAAAAATATCGTCAATGTCTTGCAGAATTTCTAAAGCATTTCCGATAAATAACTTGCAACGATTTGCCACACCTGCTTTTTTCCAATTATCCATGATGATTTTTTCCAACTCGTCATTGATTTCTATAGATATTAAACAACCATTTTCCTTAAGACCTTCGGCCAAGCAAATGGCAGAATAACCGGTGAAAGTGCCAATTTCCAATATTTTGCCGGGTTGCTTAATACGACTAATTAAACTTAAAATTCTACCCTGATATTCTCCGGAGATCATACGGGGCATCAATTGTTTTTTCCATGTTTCGTTTTCAATTTCTTTTAAAACAGCCGGAGAATCAGAAGTATACAACTCTGCAAATTGTCTTATTAATTCATTGACAAACTCCATATGTCGAAAAGTTGTTAATAACTTCGTTTAAAAGTTAATAAAGTGTTAATAAAATCTTGTCAAAACAAATTATAGTTTCGTGAAAAACCAATGATATGTTTAAAAAGAAATCCATTTTCATTTTGTTGATCATGTGTTTTAACATCACATTTGCCCAACAAATGTCGAAAAAAGAAATTAAAATTAACGAAGAGAAAGCAGATTATTATTTTTCAGAAGGGAATTTCACACGTTCGGCGCAGTATTATGAGAAACTATACAAAGCATTTCCGGAAAATGTTTACTACCAATTGATGTATGCCGTTTCTTCAATGTATGGAGAAGGCGACCGTTCCGAATCATTGAAACTCATCGAAGATGTTTATGCAAAAAATAAAGAAAATCCGGATGTGGTTTTTTATTTGGCCCGGGCATATCAATTGAATAAAAATTTCGATGAGGCCATAAAAACTTTCAAAAAATACATGCGAATGGACATTGCGCAAGAAGATAAAGAGACGGCACAGAGATATTTATCGCAATGCGAAAATGCAAAAAAACTTGCGTCGGATGTAAATGAAAAGATATCCATCGATCCTGTCGGACCGCCAATCAATACGCGTTATCATGAGTATGTACCATTGATTACGCCGGATGAATCGGTGTTGATATTTACCTACAGAGGGCCAAAAAGTTTGGGTGGACTGCAGAACAAATACGGAAAGCCCGACCCCGACGGAGATTATTTCGAGGATATCATGATCAGCTACAAAAAAGATGGTCAATGGAGTGAGCCGGTCAGTATTGGAAACAATATCAACACCACCAAACATGATGCGAGTATTGCTTTGAGCGTGGATGGGCAAAAATTGTTGATTTTTAAAAGTACAAAAAAAGATAACGGAGACATTTACATTAGTTACCTGCAGGGAACAGAATGGTCAAGGCCTTTAAAAGTGCAAGGAGAAATCAACACAAAATATTGGGAAGGCAGCGCTACACTATCGTCGGATGAGCGTTTTATGATATTTGCATCGGATCGGCCGGGAGGTTTTGGAGGTAGAGACCTATACATAGCAGAGAGATTGCCGGATGGCACCTATGGGAACGTGAAAAATCTGGGTCCTACAATCAATACGAAGTATAACGAAGATTCGCCGTATTGGCACCCTGATGGCGTGACCTTGTATTTTAGTTCCGAAGGTCATAACTCCATGGGTGGGTATGATATTTTTTACAGCAATTTGGAGAATAATCAATGGTCCAAGCCGGTGAATGTGGGTGCTCCGGTCAATACGATTGATGATGACAGGTTTTATGTGCTTTCGGCAGATGGAAATACGGGATATTATTCATCGGCAAGAATGCAAAGTTTGGGAGGACACGATATTTTCACCGTAACACCGGGCCATTTTGGCAAAAAACCGATTCTGGCTTTGGTGCTTGGGGTTGTGACGGCAAATGATGAACCTGCAGCAGCCGACATTACCGTTACCAATGAAAACACCGGGGAATTGGTTGGAAAATATAAATCAAATGAAGCTACGGGAAAGTATATGCTTGCACTCACCCCCGGAAACAAATATAAAATAGCCATAGAATTGGATGGTTATGAACCGCAAATCGAATATCTCAATGTAGAAAACCTTGAAACATACGTACAATTGGAGCATGATATTGCTTTGAAATCAAAAGATTTTGCGGCAAAGGTGCAGGATGTGGAAAAGCCCATGTCTTTGCAAGAAAAACTCAATCAGCAAATAGCCAAGTTTAAAAGCATTGCACAAACAGACAACAGAAGCAACGTGACCCAAACAAACTATAACCTGAATGATGTGGTGAAAGGGACAGACAACAGCATCATCAATCCGCAAGACACCGCAAAATATGTGAATGATAAAATGACAGAATTGAATACGGATAAAATATTTGATAAAGATAAAATTGAAAGGGAAAAATTGAAAAATGTGTACGACACACCCATTGACGGAGTGACATTTAAAGTTGAGATAGGCAGTTATACGGATGTTTCGCAATTTGACCGTCAATATTGGGAAAAATATGGCCCCATAGAATGTAAAAAATATCCGGAAGATGATTTGACTAGATGTGCATTCGGGCCGTTCAACACTTTGAGAGAAGCCGAAGAATTCAGGAAAATGTTGATAGAAAAAGAGAAGAAAAGCGAGGATGCTTTTGTGACGGTATTTGTTTTTGGTCAACGTAAAACGTTGAAAGAGTATGCCGACTATCCGTGTAATCCCAATCAACCACCGGTTGATTTTTCTGACCTGGTGGATAAGGATTTGAACGACCCAAAATGGTATAATCTGCTGCTAAGCAAAGGAGGCAATATTTGTGCAGAAGGATTGCATTTTGAAGTGCAAATTGCCGCATACCGCCATCCGGAGAATTATAAATATGACCATTTGATACAATTCGGGCAACCGGTTATCAGAGATTATCCTGATGGAATCACCAGGTTTACACAAGGAAGATTTACAACACTCAGAGAAGCAGAAGCATTAAGGCAGAAAATAATCAAAGCCGGACAGACCGATGCATGGATTACACCTTTTTACAACGGAAAAAGGATGTTGATGCAAGATTTGATAAAAGTGAATTTCTATGGGCGAAGTGTAAACTAAACTTTTGTTTGTTCTGCATATAATTATCAATGGATTTGTAGAGATGATAGATATTTAGAACGTTGTGTACAAAGTTTACAGGTTCTTTACAAAAACATCTGCCGTGCTTCACCCACTCTGACTTGTAATATTCAGGCCTGTTTTTGTGCAATAGATAATACTGTATGTCATACCAATCGGGTCGATTGTTATTGAGATGCACAGCAAGGCGGTAGGCATCAAGGATGTGTCCCATACCGGCATTGTAAGAAGCCAATGCCAACTTAACGGCAAATGAAGAATCGGAGGTTATTTTCAACCAACGACTATAGAAAATTTTATACAATTTGGCACCGGCTAAAATATGTTCATAACGACTGCTGCTACTGTCGATGTTGAATTGTGCGGCTGTTTGAGGCATAAGTTGCATAATGCCCGAGGCATTTTTATGGGAAACAGCCGAGTCGTTAAAACGGCTTTCGTTATATGCAATGGCTGCCAACAAAAGCCAATCGACGCCGGTGCGTTTGGCTGCACCTTTAAAAGTTTCATCAAATGGTGTAATGTTTATGCGTCTTTTTTTCTTTAAAGCAATAAATTGATTGACATAGGATGATTGTGAGTGGCGAAAATATTTGTGGATTAAACGTTGATATTGACGGGTTTTTTTAAATTTTTTCAACCAATGGTTGAGTTTTTGATGCAGTTTTTTGGAACGGATAGAAACAGCCCAAGCAATTTTTTGTGGAATGCCAAGATTTGTGACAATTTGAATGTTGGGAAATTTATGTTTAAAGATATTGAATGTATTTTCATCAATCAGTGTTGCTTGAAAATTGCCTGTATTGACAGAATCAAGAATGTCGTAGTCATCTATATTGCCCGATACAAATTCAAAGGTGAGGGGCAAAGAATGGTTTATTGATTGAATATTCCGGGAATAAGAAGAGTTTTTGCGGAGATATACTTTGAGGGATGAGTCGGGTGTATGTTTGTTTTTTATCAAAAGAATTTGCGTAATGGTGACCGGTGTGGTGAAAAGTGCTTTTTTTTTGCGTTGGGATGTGATGGTGAGATTGGCAGCGGCAAGGTCGACCAAGCCACTGTCGAGGTAGAGGAAAATATGGTCGAAGTTTTCTATAATGATGGTATTGAGAAAAAGGTTATGGTCTTTGCAGAAAGCAGAAATTAATTCGAATTCAAAACCGGTAGGTTGGCCTTGCTTAATGAAATAACCGGTAGGGCTGAGGTCGATCAATACTTTTAGTTCGCCATCTTTAATGATTTGGGGCCAATCGCGGGCAGTCGTGCCAGATGGTTGTTTATTGCGTGGTTGGCAAGTGGTGAGGATGAAAAGAAAAATAAAGCAAAATGTATGCAAAGGGATATGTATCCGGATAGTTTTCATCTTTTACTTATACTCAAAATGGAAGAGAAATGTTATATGCTGAAAGAATTTTAATTGCGGCCGGCGGTGAACGGAAAGCCCGCAAGCGGCGAAGCCCGGGAGGCAAGGAGCAAGGCAGCCGACGGCAGGAGGATCGCCTTGCGACTATGCCGCCCGTGGCTGAGCCGCGCGGACTTGTAGTGAAACGCCGTTAAGCCGCCCTGATTATGAACCGGATAAATGGCTTTGAATGTTGGATATAAATGATGAATAGTGGAGTGTGAAAAAGATAAATTGAAAAATTTTGTGAAGGGTGTGGTTTGTAAGCGAAGCTATTCTGATAGAGAAGTTTATTGTGTGCTTTGTGTATCTTTACGGCAAAATTTAGTTGATTTTCAAATCATACATTTGTGAAGGTTAAAAGGAAGATTTGGCAGTGCCTGGCTCTGACGGGAATGTCGGTGTGGCTATTGAGTGCATGTGTGAATACTGAGAGGGCTTACCGTCAATTATCTGTATATAATTATTTTGCGGCGAAAAAAAATTTTTACAAGCTTGCCCGATACAAACGAAAAAAAACTGTTGCATACACTGGGCTCGCCATTATTTATGGAAGGAGTGATAATCCTTTTACCAATCTTGATTCGGCTTTTCATTATATACATCAGGCAAAAATTTTGTATCCCGGGGTGCCGGTAAAAACTAAAAATAAATGGAAGGAGAAACAGGGTGTAGATTCGTTGATGATAGACAGTTTGTATGCATCGATTGGCCGGAAACATTTTGAGCAGTATAAAAACACCGGAAGAAGGGAGTATTGGGAGAAATTTTTGAATGAATATAAAAATCATCCATACAGGGATAGTGCGCTGTATTACCGGGACAAATTGATTGTGGATTCTTTGACTGTGGTAAACACACCGGATGGGTGGAAATTTTTTTTAGAAAACTATCCGGAATCATATTGGAAACAATGGGCAGAAGAAAACTATTACAAGAGGTTGTATGAAGTGCAGACCGCTTCCGGTACGAAAGAAGCATTTGAAAAATTTTTGAATCAATATCCCGATCATCCGTGGAGAGAGAAAGCATTTGCGCGGTTGTTTGAGTTATATACTAAAAGCCAAACAGTAGATTCGTTGCTTCAGTTCGTGAAGAAATTTCCGGGATCACCAATGGAAAAAGAGGCATGGAGAAGAATTACATTGCTGTCAATATCCGACTGGGATGATGTGTCGTTGATACACAATTTTTTGCGGAAGTTTCCCGATTGCAAAATGAAAGCGATGATCGGAGAGCATTTGTATTGGTTGAATAAACAAGTGATAGCTGTTGAAAGCCGTGATACGGGGTATTTGTATTCAATTGAAGAACACAAATTTTTGCCCGGATACTGGGATAATATTGGGGAATTTAAAAATGGGACGGCTCCGGCAAGGAAAGGTGAAACAAAAGGAATTATCAACCGGAGCGGACAATGGTTGCTGAAAACCGAAGAATTGGAAATTGATGATTATGAATGGCCTTTTTTGGTTGTGAAAAAAGATGAAAAGTATGGATTGATGGATATTACAGGAAAATTGATAACAGAGATTGATTATGAAGATCTTTATTTGCCGCAGGAAGGTTGGTGTGTGGCGGCCAAAAATGGCAAATATGGTTATATAGATACGCTGGGTCGGGAAATGGTCGCTTTTATCTTTGATAATTTGAGTGATTTGAAAAATGGTAGGGCGGTGTTTGAAATGAACAATAAAATGGGTATTTTCGACAAACAACAGAAGAATTTTCATCCGCCTGCTTACGATTGGATAAATATCGATCATTATCCTTTTATTAAATTCAAGGAGGATGACCGGTTGGGGTTGATGTATAAACACGATACGTTATTGCCTGCCCGGTATAATTACATTGATATTTTGGATTCTATGGTTATTGTCGAGATAAATGACACGATTTATTTCTATCATTTGAAAAAAAGAAAATTTGAAGATTTTGTATCCGAAAAATATGCCGGTTTTCAATACCTGATCAAACCTGAAGGAAAAGCAGGATTGTTTGTATTTTCAAAAAACAATAAATTGGGAATGGCAGACGTAAATTTCCGGCAAATTATCAAACCTGACTACGTGTTGATGATACCATCGCCTGAACGAAATTATGTGATTTTGCAAAAGAAAGGTGCACCGATGATGCTTTACGATATACATCAAAAACAATCCAAACCATTGAAGTTGAATTTTGCGGGATGGATAAACGATACGTTGATGATTGTAAAAAACAACAAAGAAAAATATGGAGTGATGCATATGAACGCTGAAATGGTGGTGCCCGACACTTGCCAAAAACTTGAACCAATGCAAAAAGAATATTTGATCATTCCCGAGGGGGAAAGAATGCGTTTGTACAAAATTTCTACCGGAAAACTTACGCCGTTTTTATTTAAGGAGGTTAAATTGATTGAAGGAAAATACTTGATATTTTATGACCGTAAAGGGGAGTTCTACCTGACCGACAAGAATTTTAACAAATTGTGAACGGGAAGCAGAAAAGTATGGAATGACATTGGAAGAATTGTCCATAAAATTGAAAGAAACAAAGATTACGAAGGAAGAAGTGTTGAAAGCAAGGGGATTGTTGGCGCCTATGGGAAGGGCTGTGAATTTTTCCTATGAACATTTGAAGGATGCAAGAAAAGCGGCGGTGTTGGCATTGTTTTATGAAGAAAATCAAAAGGTTTTCTTGCTGCTGATCGAACGGAAAAAATACAGGGGTGTGCATTCAGGACAGATTGCATTTCCCGGTGGAAGTTTGGATGAAAAAGATAAAACATTGCAGGATACGGCTCTGCGCGAGACGATGGAAGAAACAGGATTGAATCCCGGAAAAATTGAAATTTTACGAACGCTTGAAGATTTATACATACCGCCAAGCAATTTTTTGGTGAGGCCGTTTGCCGGAATCTACCATGACCGGGCAATATTCAGACCGGATCCGACAGAAGTGGAAGAAATTGTGCCGGTGTCTTTGGATGATTTGATGGATTGCCGGGTAACATTAAAGAAAGTAAAGACCGGAAATGGTCTTTTTATGAAGGTGCCTTGTTTTGTATTAAACCAAAAAATTGTGTGGGGCGCCACAGGCATTTTAATCAGCGAACTAAGATATTTGTTGAAAAACAGCCGTTCTTCAAGCAAATTTAGCATATAATTTGCCGGGCAATTTTATGTGTAAAAGAAATTAAAGATTATTGTTCGGCTTCGGGTTCGGGTTGTGTTTTGCCTTTTTTGCGGTATTTTTTGAGTTTACGCTTGCGTTCAATTTTCTTGTTGTATTTTTCTCTTTTTTTATCGGCTTTGCGTTTTCTACGTTCCATTTCTTTGTTCAATTCTTTGGCGGCTTTTTTGGGGTCGGTGGCTATATTGTCTTGATATTCTTCGGCAATGACAACACTGGGTGGTTTTTTGGAATTGGCATATTCTTTAGTAATTCCTTTTTTGTTGACTTTTTTTTGGGAGAAAAATGTATCTTCAGTAAATTTCTTGCTTCTGCAAGACAACACAAGAACGGTTATCAATAACCATAGTAAATGTAAAAATGATCTATTGCAAATGTTGTATTTCATATTCCTTGAGTAAAGTTTTGATATCATTGGTTAGGCGGTCAATTTCTTCGGCAGAGGTTCCGTCATAAAAGCCACGAATGCGTTTATCGGGATCAATCAGCACAAAATTTTCGGTGTGGATAAAATCGCCCGGTCCACCGTCGCCTTTACTGACAGCGGCAAAATAATGCTTCCTTGCGAGGTCGTAAATGTGCTTTTTATCTCCTGTCACAAGATACCATTTGCCATAGATAATGCCATTTTCAATGGCATATTGTTTTAAAACCGGCACAGAATCGTGTTCAGGCATGACGGTATGAGAAATGAAAAGCACTCGGTCGTCGTTCTTAAAACGATCTTGCAAGATTTTCATGTTTTTGGTCATCTTTGGGCAGATGGTTGGACAAGTGACAAAAAAGAAATCCGCAACATAAATTTTATTTTTGAATATTTCCGGAGTCACCGGGTTGCCTTCCTGGTCGGTAAGGTGAAAATCGCCAATGGTGTGAACGGCTTTGGTTTTGTCAACGTGTGGGTCTACCAAATCGGGATTAATGTCGGCAGGATGAAAAACAGGCAAAGATTGGGATTGGGAGTTTTTGAGATTGACAACATAAATGGAAACAAAAGCAAACAAAAGGATGGTAGCGGGTATCCACCAATATTTCTTCCAATGACGGTTCATTGTTTTTGTAGCTTTTTTAATTCAAGATCGATGACTTTTTCAAGAGTTTCGTGATCGAGCCGTTTGGCAATAATTTTTTTATCGGCATCAAGTAAATAAATGACGGGAGTAGAATAAATGTCAAAAGTGTCGTGATAATTTAAGCTTTTCAGGTCCGTAACGCCACTCAACACAATCTCGTTGGTGTATGATTGATCTTTATACACTCTGACCGGCACGGCAACGTTGATGAAGTTTTCCAGATGGTGTTCTTTGATAAATTTTTTCCATTTTTCGTCTCCATCGCTGCTGACAGCATATACTTTGACATTTTGGTTTTTCCATTTTTCATTGAACTTTTCGGCAATCAAGGGAATTTCTTTTTTACAATGACCACAATCAGGATCCCAGAAAATCAGGATCGTCAAAGGTGCTTTTACATCGTAGAGACGGAAAAATCGCTCACCGGTAGTGTCTGCCAGGGATAGATTGTGAACTTTTTTTCCGATTAAAAGAGGTTCAAGTTTTTCTACTCTCTCTTTGAATTTCTCGAGATTTTCTTTGCTCATCCAGAAAGCATCTCCGGAGAGGTAGTATTTTTTGCCCATGTGCACAAAAACGGCTTCCATGCCCATAATCTTTGATTTTTCGGCAGAGGAAGTGATAAAATGGACGGTATATTTGAACATGTCTTTGGATGGACGGGTTTTTTCGATGATTTCATCGGCATATTTGATAATGGTGTCGGGGTGTTGAATAAGAATTTGTTCAAAAAACTTTTTTAATTTATTGTGGTAGATGGGTGTACGCACCATGGTGCTGTCGGCAAAATCGAAATCATCCCAAAAGTGATTTTTAAAATATTCGTAACGTGCCAAAGAATCTTCCTTAGTTTGAGGGTTTTTGAGATGATCCGGAAATTCAGGTTCGGCCATAGCTTTGAACATTTTGGTCAACCATGCATCCGGATTTTGTTGCATGAGTTTGAGACGGTATGCTTTCACTTCATTGTCTATTGCTTCTAATTGTTTGACAAGTTTAGCGGCAGAGGCATCATCTCCTTTTTCGCGGGCATTGGATAGAGAATCTTGCAGCGGTTTCATTTCTGCACTTTTTTGATTGACAAACCTTACGTAGTCAAAAAAAAGTTGATTTTCCTTCGAACCTTTAACAACCATTTTTCCCACAAGGTCGTTTGTGTCGGTTTGCAGTGTAAACTCAGGTTCTACAAAGACAAATTCAAAAAATTTACGTTCGGGCAAAACGGCAAGATAAATACCACCGGGTAGTCGCTCTTTTTTAGAAAAAATAGCTTCGCCTTTTTTGTTGAAATAAGCAGTGTCGGCATAATATTGTTTGTCGCCAAAATAATTGGCTATGTAAACTACCCCACTTTGATACTGAGGTATTTTAATGGTAAGACGGTAGGCGTTTTTTTGTGCAAAAGACGAAAAAATAAACACACAAGAAAAGAAAGAGGAAAAAATCAGCTTTTTCATAGTCATTTTAATTTTCAAAACTACAACCATAGATCCAACAATGTTGCCAAAGGTATTTAAAAAATGTAAAAAAATAGTGCGTATCAATTTTTACAAAGAAAAAAATAAATTTATTTTTGTTGAGAAATTTTAAAACAAATTTATGCTATGAACAAAAAATTATTATTAGGTTTAATTGCAGTAATCACCTTAGGTTCATGTACGATTCAAAAAAGGCAATACATGAGTGGTTACCATGTCGAATGGCATAAACCAATTGCCAAAAAATCAAAAAAAGTTGATGAAAGTTACAGTCAAAAGCAAGCCATTCAAGAGAATAATGCTCAACTTGTAACAAATGACGGCAATTCCGAGGACCTCAACGTGGGGGTGGAAACAAACTATGCAATGGCACAGAAAGAAGAATTGAAAAAAGTCAACTTAAGAAATGAAAAAAATCAGAAAGAAAATTTAAAAACTAATGTTGTTGAAGATCAGCCCATTCAGATAACCAAAAAACAGATAAAACAACAAAAAGAAACAGCCAAAGAAATAAGAAAGGAGATTAAAAAGCAAATAAAAAAAGAAAAGAAAAAGTACGCCGGCTCTTTGCATAGACATTTAAAAACGGCGATATTATTATTTGCTATTGGATTGATAGTTTGGTTTTTTGGATTTTTCTTGTTTCCCTTCTTTTTCCTTGCTTATTTATTGTTTTTGGCATCATTTATTTTCTTTTTGTTGTGGTTGGTAGAAGAGTTAGGATAATTCAGAATGATAGTTCAATTGATGGAAAGATTAATATAAATGCCGAGATTTAATTCATATCTCGAATTGTAATAAAAATGATTTTTATTTCTCTTTTTTTAAAAAGAATTTATATTTGTACTTTGTTTAAAAAAAAGTATTATGAACAAAAAATTATTTTTAGGTTTTCTTGCTTTAGTTAGCTTAGGCTCATGTACGATTCAAAAAAGGCAGTACATGAGTGGATACCATGTCGAATGGCACAAGCAAATTGTCAAAAAATCAAAAAAAATTGATGAGCATTATAGCCCAAAGTCAGCTATTCAAAAAAATGATGATCAACTTTTGGTTAATGAAGGTAATTCTGAAGAACTCAACATGAGAGAGGAAACAAATCATGTAATGGCACAGGTGGGCGAAACGAAAAAAGTTATTTCAAGCAATGAAAAAAATCAGAAAGATAAACTAATAACTAATGTTTTTGAAGAACAGTCAAACCCGGTTACCAAAAGAGTGTTAAAGCAACAAAAAGAGACTGTCAAAGACCTTCGAAAGGAGATTAAAAATCTGATAAAAAACGAAAGGAAAAAGGGAGCAGACCAGGAGAAGTTATATCTGCGGTTATCTATACTATCATTCATCTTTGGTTTGGCTGGTATGATCATTGGTATAGCGATGTCTATATTCATAATATCTGTCCTTTCTTATTTATTTTTTGTGGCATCTGTCTTCTTTTTATATTTATGGTTTAAAGAAGTAACAAGTTAATATCTTAATTGATTTTGATTACAGAAGTTAAATAAACCGGTAGAATAAATATTTTATATTGTTATAAGATATGATTTTCCAGAAATGCCCAATAAATTAAAGATAAAATAAGTTTAATTATGTTTGTTAATTTGTTTATTAATTCAATAAAAGTTGTGCTATGAACAAAAAATTATTTTTAGGTTTTCTTGCTTTAGTTAGCTTAGGCTCATGTACGATTCAAAAAAGGCAGTACATGAGTGGATATTATGTCGAATGG